>ENA-OQEN01000051-OQEN01000051.1-human-gut-metagenome-genome-assembly--contig:-NODE-51-length-42010-cov-2.837500_pt1 | contig 42010 bp, 55 predicted proteins | sample MGYA00242791_ERZ504627 | MGnify/ENA primary metagenome ERZ504627 (study PRJEB26092, sample SAMD00036316) | human gut metagenome | host: Homo sapiens | study: EMG produced TPA metagenomics assembly of... | reverse complement strand
TTGGCTGCATCGTCAACACCGATATTCAGGCCGGCATTGAGCACAATGTTCCTGCCCTTGATGTTCGGCGTATCGACCGTCACCACTTCATCCTTCGGCGCCGCGTTGAGGACGCTGTCCTGGATGGCGTAGAGCAGGTCGTTCCGGCTCCAGCGTAGGCATCGCTGTTTTCGACTTCACTGTAGTTCAGGATGAAATCCTGTTCCTCTGCCGTATAGTCCTTGCCCTCGAAATAAGCCTTGCGAGCCTCATCGTAGGACTTGAACGCCTCGTCAAAGGCTGCCTGGCGTTCGTCTTCCGTCATGGCAGACGTCTCGCCCTTGAGTGCCTTGACCTTTGTCTCATAGGCTTTCTTGGCGGCCTGCAGTTCTTCACTGCCCGCTGCATACGTGGCATAGGCGAAAGCCTCTGCCTCATAGTCGGCAAGGGCATGCTTGCTCTCGCTTTCCGCGGCGAGCTTCTTGCTCTGCACGGTCAGCGCATCCAGCCGCTCTTTCTTGGACGCCGCCGCAGCAGCCATATGGCTGTCATCGGCATCGGCGTCGCTGACAAGGCCCATTTCCTTCCAGAGTGCCATCTTGTCCAAGCTGCCCGAGAGCGTCCCGTTGCCGACGGCATCTTCAAAGCTTCCATTCGTTGTCAGATTCACGTCACCACTGTTCGAGATGATGTGACCGACGCGCATCGTGCCATTGCTGTTCGTCAGGGTGATGTTCCCCTCTGCCTGTGCATTGATGCTGGCCGACATGGGATCGCTGTCGAGCGGTTCCGTCGCTGCCGCCACATCCGCCGCAATGGCTCCGTGCCTGCTGACGAGATCGATGCGGTTGCCCGTGAGCACCGTGCCTGCCGCCGACTGCAGATCGCCGTCGGCCTGCAGGTAGAGATTGCCGTTCTTGACGCTGGCTTCCTTGATGTTGAGCTTGCCATCGCCAGAGAGCAGCGTCACACTGCCCTTGTCACTCGTGAGGCTGATATTGGCGGTATCACCCAGTGCACTGTGATTCAGGGAAATATCCTGCAGAGCGCTGGCCGTCAGGTTATCCGTATTGATGACCGCACCGGTCTGGGCTTCGATACTGCCTTGCTTGCTGGCAAGCGTCACCGTCCCGCCACTGCCGGCGGAAGTGATGTTGCTACCAAGTCAACATTCTTGCTGCCCGCAATGGTGATGGCATCATTCTTTCCCTGTAGGAAGCCGATTTCGATGGGTTTGTCCGCATGGATGGAATATGTACTGCTAGTAGAACTCGGTGTCGTCTCCGTCCAGCTATAGGTAATCTGACCGGCGAAATGCGTCCAGTTATTATACTTCTTCGTCTCGACGACTTCACTGCGCGTCGTCGCCCCACTGGATTTAGCCGTAGAGCTCTGATACTCCGGCTCCTGTCCGCCGGACGTGATGAGGGTACTCTGCCCCAACAGCGTGCCGGAAGGACGGTACGAAGTCGTCGTTTCCAACTTACCTGTCGAAGTATTGATACTCTTGATGAACTCATCGGTCGTGCGGTATTTGACCAGCGACCAGAGCGTGAAGTTCTTGGTGTAAGCCATCTTCTTGATGGTTTCATCACCAGAGGTGCCGCCCGTCCACTTCAGGGTCTGGGCAGCTGGCTGATACATCGCACTGCCACCGGCATACACATTGGATGTACTCGTGCCCTGACCGTCCGTCGGCGTCGTTTCAGCCGTAATCACGCCATTATTGTTCCGATATTCCGTCAAGGTATTCTTGTTGGTATCCTTGATGCTGATGAGCCCATCCAGATCCTGATTCCGGATGGTCCCTACCACCAGATCCTTGTCTACCTGAGTGGAATCGATGGAAATGGTAGGGGTCCCGTCCATGGCAACCAGCCGGCCATTACCGTTGGTGCTGGCCAGTGCACCGGTGATGTAGATCTTGCCGCCCGAAGGAGTGATGTTTTCCGTCAGGAGCTTCCCTGTGGAAGGATTGTAGTACACCTTGACTTCATATTCCCAGACACCCCGGTCCGCATTGTACCGGGAGCCACCGTCGTTGACCAGATACTTGGCATTGCCAAGGACCTGGCTGTCCGTAAGGGACGGCTTCCCAGTTTCCTGCCACTGGGCTTCCAGCAGGGCCTCCTGTGAAGCATAGGTCTGGCTTTCCACCGTCGGAAGCACTATATACCAGCCCCAGGCGTCTTCTGCCGTGTCCAGGTAATTTTGCTGGTGGTCACCGGTTTTTCGGTCAGCGTCGTCGTATAGGAATCATACCCGCTCTGGACAAGACCGTCGATGATGACGTTCTTGCCGTAGAGATAGACATTCTGACCAGCCTGGATGCCCGCACCAGAGTCCTTCTGCGCCGCATTCTTAGCTGCCAGGATCGTATCCAGTTCATCATTCGTAAAGCCCAGGTTCGATACTGCGGCATTGATTTTAATAGAACCATGCTTCGCTTCTGCTCTGGCACAAACATCCTTGAACTCTTCATATGTGCGAACCAGTTTAGGAGACGTAAGGCTTCCTTTATCGTCACACTCCTCATAGGACCACAATCCACTAAGCAGGAAGTTGAGATACTCATCGTAGGAGCTGAAGCTATAGTTCGCGACATTCTGCGAGAAGAAGGTCTGGATTTTCCCAGCGATGCTGTCATTGAACTGGTAGCGCGTGATCGGGTCGGTCCCCACCATGAGCCAGCCATCGCTGAACTGCGTGATGGATCCTTCGGTGCCTTCAGGGCGACATCTCTGCCGCTGATGGTGGCATCGCTGTCGACAAAGATATTGGCATTGACATTCTCAACCGTCACTTTGCCTTCGCTGTTCTGGACTGTACCGACAATGCCGATATCCGGACTCGTCGTATCGCGGACCGGACCAGAGCTCTTGATGACGATTTCCGGACTGCGCCCGAAGACGAACTGATCACGGTGCCTGGTACTTTTCAAGTCCCGCAGCATTCTTGATCAGACTGTCATTATAGAGGATCTGACCACCCTTGTCCTTGATGATCACATCGCCGACCTGCATGTAAAGATCACTCTTGTTCTCAATATTGATGAGGTTGGCGCCCTTGGCCGTCAGGCTGCCATTGCCCTCGACGCTGTCGGCGTCGATGACAACATTGCCGCCCGATACGACGACATCTGGCAACGCGACTGCCGCAACGGTCCGCTCGTCGGAGACAAAGCTGTCCTGCGTACCCATAAAGCCATTCTCAATCATCTGGCTGCGCAGTCCGTCGAGCTCTGCCTTGATGAGTCTGTATTCATTGGAATTCGAGGGATACTGGGTAATCTGGTCGTTCAGTTCGCGGTAACGCTTGGCCAGATTATTCTTGATGGTGACGCCCATGACTGTGATATCTTCACTGTTGTACCAGTCTGCCCCCTTATTGACCTTGATATCAATGCCCGAGATGGTTGGATTCGTTTTATCGTCCTGGAACTTTGCCGTTCCATCGATGGTCACATCAAGATCCGTATGGATGCCGGCCGTGACTGAACCATTGGCCCCGATATGGACCTTGTTGTCCGTCTGCTCACTGCCCGACTGCTCGCCCAGAGCCGTCGAGGTGAGGGAGCCTTTGCCGCTCGTGCCCGTGTAGATGTTGTACTCGCGGGCGCTCTCAGCAACAATGGTCAGCCCTTTGCCAGCCTTGAGGTTCGTGTGGCGGACAGAACGGACCGTGCCGTCAATGTCGACCTGGTTCGCCTGGAGCATTTCGTTGTTGACCTTAGGACTAGTCGAAAGCGGGATGGCTGTCTTATTATAGGCATCGGCAAAAACATTGTAGTTGAGGATGGAACGAAGCCCCGCTGCATCAGCACCGGCATAGAGATTGACATCATTCATGCTCTCCAGTTTGCCGCCACTGACCGCAATCTTGTTGGAGCGGGTCAGCTTGTTCTCAGACTCACTCGAAGCCGCACCGACGACACCGCCCTGGGTGTCCGCGACGGTCTTGAAGTAAGATGTCGTATCGTCGGTTGCCGCAAAAGTGATATCCTGATCGGCTTTGGCCGTCGTCAGGGTCGAATTCTCCGCATTGATGCTGTTGTCATAGGCAATGGTATTCTTGCTCGAAGCCACCGTCACCGGGATGACGCCGGCGCTCTGGAGATGATTGAGGTAATCCATCTTGCCCGTGGTTACTGCCTCGGCTGTGATGGAGCCTTTCTCCCCCGTGCCCTTCAGCGTCGCCTGATTCAGGTTGACTTTGGCCGTGTAGCTCAGGTCATTCGTCATGGTGTTGGCATTGACTGAGGCACCGCCATAGCCGCTGCCCTTGAGGTCGACATCGTGGTTCACCGCGTTGGCCGCCGTGTAGCGCTGTCTGCCGCTCGATACCACGCTGCCAGTCACATCGGTCTGCGCCTTGTGGTGGACCGTGGTATCGAGCTGGGTGCCGCTAGCGCCGATGACGGAGGCGGACAGGGAGTCTGCCGTCACATCCACATCGTCGCTGTTGGCCGAAACAGCCTCCATGGAGCCTGCCTGCCAGCCGCCGGAAATGGACGTAGTGGTATCAGTCGTAAGCGCACTCTTGGCCTTGGCCGCCCATGGGCTGATGGTCACCAGACCGCCGCCCGTGCCGTCGGCACTGCCGGAGAGGTCCCCGAAGCCGCTGCTGCTGATGCGGACAGTCCCGAGCGCGCTGCCTTCCGTGGCGCCTTAGCCGCGACATTCGTAGTCAGATTGCCCGTCAGGTTGGCGATATTCGTGCCACTGGCGAAATAGCCGCCAATGGCCACGCCTTTTGCCGTGGCATCGAGCGCCGCTGCATTGTTGCCTTCAATGGTCAGATTATCGGCATTATAGGTGCTCTTGCCGAGATCCACGCTGACTTCCGTATCCTGCTCCGCCGTGGCCACATTGGCCTGGATCGTGCCGCCAATGGCCGCCGCATTGCCGATGGCCTTGGCCTTGGCATTCTTGTAGGTGCTGCTCGCATCGCCCTGCTGTCCGTAGAAGGCAGAGAGTGCCACTCTGTCACCAGTGAAGGAAGAACCTTGCGCCGCTGTCAGCTGTATCTTGCCGCCCACCTTGGCCGTGGCAACAGAGGCACCGCCAGCGCCCACGAGCGCACCACTGTAAGCCGTGGCATCTGCCACTACCTGCGGGGTGCTCTTGGCCGTAAGGGCCAGTTCCTTGCCGCTCAGCACATTGGTCCCCGTCAAGGCGACGGTGCTGCTGCCCTTGTCCTCGGCCGCGGCCACCACGCCCTGGAGCGCCATGCTCCGGCAGCACCGCCAAGGGTCTTTGCCGAAACGATGTTGGCCTTGCTGCTTTCCACCGATACAGCGCCTTTGCCTGTAAGAGTAGTGCCATCCAGCGTGACGCTGGTATCGCTGTCATTCTCCGCCTTGGTGATCAGAGCACCGCCGCTGATGAGACCGGCCGCCGTCACGCCGGTGACGCTGGAGCTCGTGGCCCCGGTATCCTCGGCCTGGATGGCGATATTGCCGCTTTTCGCATCAGCAGCTGTAAGCGTGCTGTTCTTCAGAGAGATGGCCGTAGAGCCGCTGGAGCTGCTCTGGGCATAGGCCGCACTGAGTTTCGCCGCGCCCGAGAGGCCAGCCTGATAGGCATCGATGGCCGTCTCTCCATGCTGTCTAGCCTGAGCCGAAAGGTTCGTCCCTGCCGTCAGGTTGCTGCCTTCCACCGTGATGCCGGCTTTCTTGTCCGCATCGAGGACGGCCACCGTGGCGCTCATGCCGATCGTACTCGTAAGGCTGGCCGAAGCTGCCGTCACCTGGCATCGGTCTGGCGGTCTGCCGACAGGGCGAGTTCTTCACCTGTATTGATCGTGGAATCCGTCACGGAGACCTGGGTCCCCTTGCCGGTGCTGGTGCCATTGCCGGCCTGAACACCGGAGTCATCCTGCACATCGATTCCGGTGGTCTCGTTGTGCAACGCTCCCTTGACCGTATCCGAAGAGCTGCTGGTGCCGCTCTGCTGAGCATCCATGGCTTTATTGGCATTCTCCAGTACACTGGCGGTATTGAACGAAGCTCCGTTATTCGCTGGGCTACCGTAGCTGTCTGCAATCGCCGTGCCGATGGTGGTCACCATCACATTGGCGTCGAAGCCCATTCCGCCCACGGTGGCACCCGCCATGGTCTGATGGACATCCAGTTCTTCCCGGGCGTTCACGGCTGCTGTCTTGGCTACAATCTTGCTGCCCGTCACCTGGGCCGCCGTTCCTGTATCGATAGTGTTGATGCCGATGCCGGTCGCGATGGCCGCACCGCCTGCCGCAGCTTGGATGGAATTGAACTCCGTCTTCACTTTATTGTGGGCATCCACCGTCAGGGCGTCATCGGCCTTGACATCACTGCTGCCCACCAGTGCGGAAGATGTGCTATTCAGATTGTTGACAGCCACGGTAACACCGGCGCCGACTACAGAACCGGCCACACCGAGGACATGCGTATCCACTTCACTTGCGCTGTCTGCGGTCACGCTGACTCTGCCCGAATCGGTCAAGCCGTCCTGCCTGCTCGTCGTAATGGTGCTGCCAGAGAGTTCTGCCGTGGTATTGAAATCGTCATTGACCACGCCGATGCCGGCCCCGATGGCACCGCTGGCAATGGCCGCGCTGACGGCCGCCGAAGCGCTGACAAGAGTGGTCTTATGATTGTGGTTGGCTCCCACAGAGAGTCCCGCATTCTGGCTCGTGATATTCTTGACGAGCGCCTGCGTGCTGCCGCTGAGTTTTGTGGCCGCTGCTGTAGCTGCTGCCGAGCCGGCGCCATAGGTGCCGCCCGAGACAGCCAGGCCGTCTGCATTGGTGACCACATCCGAAGCCTGACCCGCCTTTACATCGATGGTACGGCCGTTGACCGTGGCTTTCGCTTTATCGCTGCCGCTGAGCTCTGCTTCGTCGTGCGGTCAAAGACGAGCGTATCCGAAGCTGCACTGACGCCGGCACCGCCGGTGGAAGCGCCGATGCCAACGGACAGCGAGCCCACATGGCTCTCGCTCTCAGTTTTATCTTTGGCATTGACGGAAATGTCATCAGCAGCTCCAGCGGCATGATTGGCATTGACCGTGGTATTGGTGAGCGAGGCTTCGGTCGCTCCGCCGATCTTGTTCACCGTGACGGTGCCCGCTGCGCCCACGCCCACATCGCCGGAAACCGCAGCACCGGCGGTCAGAGCCACGCTCTGGAGGTCATGCTGCCCGTAGGAAGCCACTACGACGCCCTTGCGGGTATCCGTGCCGACCTTGACGCCATCGCTGTCCATGCTGCTGGTCAGGGGCACAGAATCCGGTTCCTGCCCTTTGGACGTCAGCGTGCTGCCGAAAACCTGGCTGGCAGTCGTGCCGGTGATGGCATTGTAGCTGACGCCCATGCCGACGCCGGCCTGGCCGCCGGCTGCCACCGACAGAGCCCCGGCGTAATTGCCCAGGTTTTCACGGCCATTGGCCATGACGACAATATTGCCCGTATTGGTCAGACTGCTGTTCTTCACAGCTGCCGTTACATGGTTGCCAATCTGGTTGACGGCGATGTTGCCGGCAACGGCAAGTTTTCCTGCTGCAGCTCCTCCTATGCCCACGGATGTGATGGCCGAATTTCCCGTCGCCTGAACCGTGATGTTCTTGCCCTGCAGTGTACTGTCGCTAACAGCTGCCGCCGTATCCTGGTTGATGCGGTTGACGGCCACACCAGCACCAACGGCAGCGTTCCCGCTGCCCGCCCCCGCAAGGCCGTACTGGTGATCTTGCTTTTGCCCGCCGCCTCTACATTCACAACGGCCGCCTGATCTTTATCCTTATCGATGAAGCTGTCCCTGACTTCAGCCGAAACGGCCTTGTTGACGAGAGCCGTCGCTGCGGCGCCCTGCACGGCTACCTTGCCGGCACCGCCGACGCCGACACCCACCGTCGTCAAGGTCGAGGTATCCGTGGCGTTCACTGCCACCGTGCCATTCTTGATGTTCTTCAGGATTGTGGAGACAAGAGCTGCACGGGTCTTCTGCCTGGCGTCTTCTGTACTGGCAGATGCGCCGCCCACATCGTTATAGGCCACGGCGCCGCCGATGGCAACTTTACCGCTCGCGCTGACGCCTCCGGCCACAGCCAAACGGTAGTCGCTGCTCGAAGCCTGTACCTCGGTGCTCTTGGCATTGGTCAGGACCGTGTCTTTGGCCTGATGACTGCCCTGATCATCCAAGGTCTCGCCGATGACTGCTTCCGTATCGCTGCCGCCGTGGTTGACCGCAACGGTGCCGCTGAGAGCCGTGTCTTTGCCGGCTGCCACAGCTGCGCCGATGCCGTAGACCTTGCCGGTATTCTGGGCGGCCACTTCGATGGCCGCACCGTCCGCACCTTTGGCCGTGACACTGCCGCCGGCAGGTAGGCACCGATGTGGTTGTCCAGACCATTGTAGGCCAGGGCAGCCCCAACGCCTGCCGTCTTGCCGTAGGCACGGAGCCGGCCACGTTCACGGCCTGGGCGTTGCTGGACGCTTTCACCTTGAGGTTGTTCGTGGTCAAATCGGAATCCGTCACCTGGGACTGAATCCTGTTGTCCTGATCCTGCCAGGTCACGCTACCCATGCCGCCGAAGTCCTTCGTGCCAGCAGCCACGCCGGTCGACACATCGACCGCCAGCGAATCCGCATTGGCCTTGGCCGAAACGGAATTGGCCGTAAGCACAGCATTGTCGATGGCCGCCGTGAAATCGTTGTCCAGATTGGCCACGTTCACGGCCGCGCCGGCCGCATTGCCGCTGGAGCCGGCCACCACAAAGGCGGCACCCACGCTGAGGCTGCCCCTGTTGCCGTCATAGTCCACGGCTTCTCCTGCCGTCATCGCGTCCCGATCGTCCTTATTGTCTTTGTCATAGGAATCCTTGTAGTAGGAACTGCCGTCCGTATCAATGCCGGCGTCTTCGGCAAACTGCTGATGATCCCTGTAGTCCCCCAGGAGGTCCTGATACGGCTTGGCTTCTGCCGAGCCGCTGGTGGTATCGTGTGCGCGGATCGCGATGGTATCCGCCGTCACCCTGGCGCCGCCATCGATGCCGGCCTTCACATCATTGTGCAGGCCGTTGTAGATCATGGCTCCGGTAAAGGCGTTGTTTGTCCCATTACCACCCACGGCGACGCCGGTCGAGATGGCCGCCGTAATCTGCCTGGTGGCCAGTAGACTCTCCGCATCAGCCGTATGGATATTGGTGTAGCTGCCGCCGTGGATCCTCGCATCGAGGTTGTTGTCGATATCCGCCACGGTGATGCTGCCGCCCACAGCCGTACCGCCACCGGTGGCCACATTGGCATTGACGCCGCCCGTGACCTGGAGGTCGCTCTCATAGGCTGTCAGCTTGACATCGGCCTTACCGTCGGCCGACACACCGGAAACGGTATTGTTCTCGGCCAGTGCCGTTACATCCTTGTCAATGAGATTGACGGAAACAGAGGCTCCGCCCGCGAAGTTGTTGCCGGGCTGGCTGTTCTTTGTCAGGGACAGGCCGGTCCCCGCTGCCACGGAGGTGCTGCCGCTGAGAGCCGTGACCTTCATATTCTTGAGACCCGTAATGGTGCTGTTCTTCACCACAGCCCCGATCGTATTGTCAATCTTGTTGACGCCCACGGCCCCGCTGAAGGCAGCACTCGTCGCCTGGCTCTGGCCCTTGCGCATCGAGATGGCCGCACCGCCGCTGAAGGCGCCAACGAAAGAGGTATCCCGAGCACCTGCTTCGAGCGTCCCGTCATTCTCCAGCTTGACATTTGCCCCGTCGATGATGGCCTGCGTATCGTCGCTGACCATATTGAGGGACACACTGCCTGCCCCGGCCAAGGCAAAGGACGGCGCCGTCTCGGATTTCGTCGGCACACTGCCAGCCGTACCGCCTGGGATGCACCCGCACCATTGACGGTGCCGATGACATCCTGTACCTTGTTCGAGACTGATTGATCTTCCCGTTGATCGTATCCGTGATGCCCGACAGCTTGCCAAAGCCGTCGCCGAGCTTGTCCAAAGGTCCCTTGTCCGCCTCGGCTTTTTCGGGGTCCTTGCCGCTGGTGGTCACGCCGCCGGCCACACTGATGGTGTTGATGAGGCCGGTGGTCTCCGCGCTCACGCCCAGCTTGGAAGCCTCGATGCTGCCGCTTTTTCATCATCATCGGCTGCATCGATGTTCTCCACCGCCGCCCGGTTGACCACATCCACCTTGTTGATGGCCGCCGCAATGCCGGCAGCAGCCGCACCACTTCCTGCCGAGAGCGACAGGATGGCATTGTTCACATTCGTATCGTTATAGCCAGTGATGGCAATGCTGCCCTGATGGTTCTTGCCTGCATCTTTACCGGCCTTCAGGACAGCGTCTTTGTCCACGAGGGTCTGATTCTTGCTGTCCGAATCGGTCATGGCCAGCATGCCGCTGATGGCGCTGCCCTCCGCCTTGCCCGCCGAGAGCATGACGCCGTATGGAAGATGTCCGAGCTACTCACAAGCTCCATATCACCGGCCGTCAGGGCTGCGCCTTATCGACCTTGACAAGTGTATCCGTATCGAAATTCTGGTAATTCACGCTGCCGCCGATGCCGACGCCGCCGACTGCCTCCGCATCATTCTTCCAGACTTTGTTCTTGCCGGTGATGTTAACGTCCTTAACGACTTCTTCGGCCTTCAGGTTCAGCGCATTCCCCGCCGTCAACGACGCATGCTTGCCGACCGTCACATGGCTGCCGTAGTCGAAGTCAGTCGCCGTGACCGCCGCAGCCAGGGATGCCTTAGTGTCACTGCCGCCTCTCGAGACAGCAGCTGCCGAGACATTGGCATACTGATTCGGCTCCGTGAAAGCCACGGCATTCGTGACGACGGCCAGAGCATTTGTGACCACTTCACCAAAAGGCGAGGTCACATCCTGCAGCTGCCCCACAGACTGCTGGATTTTCGTGACAGCATTGAGGATTTCCCAGCCTGTCCCGGCGACGTTGCCAATCTTGTTCAGCGTGCCCTCTGCCGTCAGGTTCTTGACATTGGATGTATCCTGCAGATAGTCCGTCGTAAAGGCTGCAACCATTCCCGTCATGGATGTCTTCAGCTTCTCCAGCTGCTCCAGGATCTCCTTGCCCTGCCCCACCTTGGATTCCGGCATGTTCTCAATGGCAGTAATCGCCGTATCGAGCTTCTCAATGCTGCGGTCGATCTCGCGTTTCATGCGTTCCGGGCGGTGGTATTCCATGATATTGCTGCTCTGGAGGTTCAAGTTGCCGTCGGCCTGCAGCGTGGCGTGCTGATCATCCGTTCCGTCTGCCACCGTGACATCGGCCTGATTGTCCATGCCGGCATAGACGACGCCTGTTGCGATAGTCACGGTATCCGAGCTATTGTCGCTGTTCTTGAACGAGCTCGTGGTTCCCGAAGCCGTCATCATCGTATCGTAGACCTTCGATTCCGCTTGGCCGTCAATTCCTGCCCGGCCTGGACGAAAGCCTTGCTGCCGATATTCACTTTAGCCTTGTTGGTTTCATCCGTCACCGTCACGGCAGCACCGGCCGAGAGCGTCTGGCCAAGCGTTGTGCTCAAGGGAACGTCGGTATTTCCGCCGTCCTTCTGAAGCTTGCTCAAGATGCCGGAGACGACCTTGTTCTCCTTGACTTTATTGCTGATGCCCGTGAGGTCTGCCGCCTGCATGGCTTTCGCTTGCAGTTTCCCCATACCCAAGTTGTTGTTGCTCACATGGGTGTTCTCATCCGTAGTATTTGTCGCCTTGATCGTGACATCGTTTTTTGCGTTGACCGTTCCCTGCACATCTACGGCACTCGTGCTCGCGTGGACCACTACATCCACGGCAGCCGTGCCCACTGTCTCATCGGCAGCTTTGGCCGTGGCCGAGGTGTTGAGCTTATGGACCGTGTCCGCCGTGACAGAAGCCGAGCCCTGCTCTGCCTCTGCCGTCCCGTTGAGATTGACCGTGGCATCATTCTTGTGGTCCGTAATGGCCACAGCAGCTGCCAGAGAGGCCGAACCTGCCCCAAGCGCACCCTTCTTGACCGTCGTGCTGGCGGAATGATCCACAGCTGACTGGGCATTGGCCTTGATCTGGAGCGCTTTATTGACATTGCCCTTGTCCTTGTCATCCACGGTATCGGCCCCGGTGGCCTTGACTTTGCCGTCAATCTGCACCGTCGCCTCATTCGTGGCCTTGGCATAGCCCACCCCCACAGCCGGAATGGCGCTGGGGACCTTGCTGACCAGCTTGCGCCCCGCGGCCGTCACGCCGGCAGTGCCGTCGAGATTGGCCTCGGCCGAAATAGCCACTTGGCTGCCTTCCACCTGGGCCTCTTTCTCCACCGTCACACTGGCCTTGTTGTCGAGGATCATGACATTGGCACCGACAGGCACCACGTAGCTGAGAGTATCCCCAAGTTTATCCGTAACGGACTTGCCACTGTCCACATACGTGTTGTCAGCCTTTGCTGTCAGTTCTACCTGGCCCGCTGCCTTGACATCCCCCTGGACTTTGACGTCAGCCACAGTCTGGGCAAAGGCGCTGGCATCAGAGGCCGAGTGGTCCTTATTGCCGTTGGTCGCTTCTGCCTTGAGCACAACATCGCCAGTCGCCGTGCTCGTCTTGATGGTGCCGTAGTTCTCCACGCTGGCCGTGATGGTCTTGGGCACATTGATTTCCGGGGTCTCCGTGGTCCCGAGGAGGCCTGCCAGTTTGCCAAGGTCGTTGAAAGCCTTGTCATAGGCATTGGCGTACTCCGCCCTGGCCGCCAGCACGATGTCGCCATTGCCCGTTTGCGTGGCCTGCAGATTGCCAAGACCAGCTGCCGTTTTCTGGTCATCGCTCAGATTGACCAGCGAGGCAAAATCCGTCACGCCCGTCTCGATGGCCGCTGTCTTCTTGATGCCGCCCGCTGCTGTGCCGTCAATCGCTTCCCCTGTCAGATTCCTGCCCACGGCAATCTGTGCAGCGTAGAGCTTCACATCGTCCGCCGCGTTGATCTTGCCCAGCACGCTGATGGTGCCGCTGGGATTGAGCGGGATGAGCGGACTGCCATTCTTGATGGCATTGAGATGCTCCTCAGTGGCCGCTCCTGTATTAAAAACGTCTTTCAGCGATTCATAATTCGATTCGCCGGGCAGGGATGTCGTAGCCGGTGCCATGACATAGAGGGCCCCCGTATTGATGACGCCGCTCTTGCCGACGGCCATGCCTCAGGCTCAGGAAGAACAGGTTGCCGCCGATTTTTCCGTTCTTGATGGCGTTCAGCGTGCCGTTGATGTCGATGCGGGTATTGACAAAGTTCAGGAGATTCTCTGCATCGATTTTCCCGTCCTGGGTACGGAAGTACAGATTGGCAATATGATTGGCATCCAGTTGGAATTTCTCAAACTCATTGATGGCAATCTTGTCGTGTCGTTTCTGTGCGTAGATATTGTAGATACCTTCATTCGTAGGTGCATACGTTTTATTGGTATCTGTGATAACTGAGGCATCCACTGCTGTGGGGCTCATCACGAGCCCTGCGGCCAGCAGGGCCGAGAGGACTTTATGGGTCAGCTGATTCTCTTCGGTGCGGGTCATGCGGACCGCATCTCTATCGCTTGCGCGCTCATTCTTCCGATTCGTATAACGTGTATAGCTCATGGTGATTGCCTCCTTATTGGTGGTCTAGCAGTCAGAATTGGCTATTGAACGAGAAGTGGACACGGGCTCTGCTCTGCTCCACTTCATTGATCGTGCGGATCAGCGGGAAGCCGAGTCCGACGTTGAGATAGGCGTGGCCGCCGATGCTGCCGCGCAGGCCGAAGCCGGTACCGACGAGGCTGCGATCGTCAAAGGCGCTGCTGCCCCAGACGCGGCCGCCGTCGAGGAAGACGTAGGCCTCGAGCACTTTGTCCTTCGTAATCGGCACGCCGTACTCGAGCTCACGGAAATGCCGCCATCGCCGCCGAGCAGGCTCTCGGTGTAGCCGCGCACGCTGTACATGCCGCCGATGTAGAACATCTCAGCGGACGGCAGGTACTGCGTGCTCGAGAGCTGGCCGTCGACGCGCAGGTTCCACGACTGACCGTGCGCAAAGTGCTTGCGGAAGAGGCCATTGAAATTGTATTTGCCGAAATCACGGTCGCCCTGGATCATCTGGGCCTTGCCGATGGCGTAGGCGTGCTTCTGGTACCAGATGGTCGAGCGGCCGTAGTCGAGCTGGTCGTAGAACGCCTGCAGGGTCTGCACCGTGTCGTCGACCCAGGGTATGCCGAGGAAGTCCGTGCGCGAGTGCTGGTAACCGTAGTCAAGGCCGATCTCGGAGCGCACCGTCTCGCTCGTGACGACGGGATGCGTCACGAAGAAGTCGTAGGCGTACGAGTGGCCGCGGACCTCGAGCGGCTCTAAGGTACCGTCCGTGATGTGCACGCTGTTCGTGCTGTAGTTGAGCCCAATCTTGCTGCCCGCATGGTCGAGCGGTGCCGTGTAGCCCGCGGCGAAGGACTTCGTGCCCTGCGAGGCCATCGTGCTCAGGAACAATGCGTCGCGGTTGCCCGTCAGGCTGCGGTCCTGCCAGAAGAAGCCGCCGCGATAGAGGCCGCTCGACTTGTTGCCGGCATTGTCGGCGACGATGCCAAAGAGATACTGCTGGGGCTCGCGGACGGCGATGACGTAGTCCGTCGTGCCGACCTTTTCGCCTGCCTTCATCATGATGTGCAGCTGAGCGTCGTTCGTCGCGTTGAAGCGTAGCAGCTCTTCATTGAGGTCATTGATGTTCGCGATTTCCCCCTGCCCAAGCGAGAGGCGGTGGCGGACGTAGTCCTCGCGCGTCGTCGCATTGCCGGTCAGGCTCACCGTGCCCGTCCGTCCTTCGATGAGCTCGATCTTGACGACGCCGTCATGGATCGTCTGCGGCCCGAGGAAGGCGCGGCAGGTCATATAGCCTCTTTTCTGATAAAACGCATTTATCTGATTAATTAAATTATAAAGGTCGGATAGTTTGACCTCGTGGCCGACATACGGCGAGGCAAGCTGCTGCAACTCTTCCTCCTTCAGCACGGACGACTGCGTCCACTCGATCTTCTTGAGTGGGAACGCGACTTCGTTGCCCTGCTGTGCTTCCGGCGCAGATGTTCCCTCGACACCAGCGGTGTTGTTCTCCTTGGCCAGGCGTTCCCGCGCCTGCTGCTCTTCGAGGTATTGGCGCGTGCGGCTCAGCTGGGCGCCGGAATCATTGTAGCCAGTCGGCCGGTCGGTCGGCGGTTCAGGCGCGCCCCGAGGCCGTCGTCGGCAGGGCCAGCAGCACGGCGAGCCACAGCGCGCACTTTCCGCGCCAGGCCCTGCTGCTCCCGACCTTCCTGCTATGCTTGAGTACCCTTGCTTCTCCATTTGTGCGATACATCATCTGCAGGTCCCCCTTCTGTCTTTTCCCCTTTTTCTCTCCTGTCTTGCTTGTCTTTTTTATGATTGCTCTTGTACTTCTTCGCGGCATCGTCGAGCGCCTTGAGTGCCTTGCTCACGGTGTCTTCATCGTGGTCGTTCGGGTCGCTCATCGTGGCGCAGAGCGTGCGGATGAGTTTGGCGAACAGCATCTCGCGGCAGTCGACGCCGAATTTATTGAAGATCATACGCACGTGGTACTGCACCGTGCGATACGTGATGTCGAGCGCTGCGGCGATGTCCTGATACGTCTTGCCATGCATCATGAGCACGAGTACCTTGCGCTGCTGTGAGCTCAGATGCGGCATCTCCTTGAGCTCGAGCTCGGAGAGCAGCTCGAGGAAGTAGGTGTAGGTCTGCCGCCCGAACTGCTCCGGCCAGTGCTCATCACCCTTCATCGGATACCAGGGGTTCGAGGTGTGGACCTGACAGGCCAACAGCTTGCCGCCATGAGCGCGCCGTATCGTGATGGTCGAGCGCTGACGCTCCTGCATGACATTGCCCGTCTCGGGGCGGACGGTCAGCAAATACTCGCAGAGCACGATGCAGACCTGATTCGTCACGAGCTGCGCATCGTAGTGCTCCTCGGATATCTCGATGAGCGGCACGGCGCCAGCATAGCGCTGCTCCGCGAAGTAATGGAGTGCCTCGTCGTAGCTGCGCAGGTATTCCCCGGGCCCCGCGCCAATCCAGCTGAAGCACTTCTCGTCCATCTGTTCCATGATCTGCCAGATGCTCTTGCGCTTCTGGTAAAAATCCCAGATAAAGTCCTTGGCCATCGCCTCTGCCCGGCGTAAAAAATCTTCTTGTTGCGTCATATCGTTCTCATCTCCTTACTCTCCCCTTTTATTCTAACAAAATAAAAGGGGGCTGACCCTGTCATATCCGACAGGGTCAGCCCCGAAATGCAAAAAATATCATAAAATGCCATAAAACATCAGGTAACCGCCATAAAAAGTCATGTGGACACCACGTGTTTCTTGTGAAATCCAGCAAGACCGAGAACCAAACATATTATCGAGTTATCGGCGGCCCGTCTTCCTCTTTGGTTTCCGCCTTCTCCGCGCCTGACGTATCCGGCGTCTTGTCTTCCTCTTGTTCCTCCGGCTCATCCGACGGTACAATCTCTGCAGAGTCGGGCTGCTCTGATCGGTCGGACGGTCCAGATGGCACCGACTGCTCATCCGTCACAATCGGTGCTGCCTGCACTTCTGTGTCCGACGGTCTCGCGAGATCAGCAAAACCGTTCATTTCGAGCGTCTCGAATCGTCGGGCGTCCACGGCTTCGGCGGGCGCGCGAGAATGAGCTTGGCCAGGCGCGTGCCGTCTTCGCGCGCGAGCTTGCCGTAACTGAAGCGCGGGTCCTCCGTAACCTCGCGGCCGAACCAGTACGGTGGTTCAAAGGCCTCTGCTTCTTCTTTTGAGTCGAACTCCACTTCGACGTAATCAAAGCCTTTGAGGTGCCCGCTGTGGCGATGGTACTCCGCAACGTGGCCGTCAGAAAGCGGCAGGCGGTAACGGCGCTTCTCGATGAACCAGGTGCTCTTCTCGAGACACTCGACGAGATGCGAGAACTCGCGCGAGCTGATTTCCGTCTCCCACTCATCGCGCACAAGACCCTCGCCGCGCTTCACCGTCAGGTAGAATTTCTCAGGCCCTTCTGAGGGGCGGACACTGCGGATGCGGATCTCAGGGAACAGCGAGACATACCCTTGCAAGATGGAATCGAACGTATCCGGCAATGCCGGAATGATATCAACAAGAAACTGACGTTCTATTTCCATATACAGCCTCCTTCCCGGTCATGATGCTCTGGCTGACCCTATCTTTTATCGTATTCATATTCCTATCACCTTCATTTATCATACATCATCTGTATGACCTATCTTAACATAAACTGTATTCTATCACAGAATGCCTTGTTTTTCACTAAAAAAAAGAAAATGTTCTCCCGTTTTCCACAGGAGAACATGATGGGTTGATTACGAGATTAATTCTTATTTATATTTTTATATTCTTCTGCGAGCTTCTTGAAGAGAGGCAGGGAACGTTCAATCGTCTCCGTCTTGATGCAGTAGGCCGCGCGGAAGTAGCCCGGGCAGCCGAAATCCGTGCCCGGTACGAGCAGCAGGTCGTACTTCTTGGCGCGCTCACAGAACGCATAGTCGTCTTCTTCGAGCGCTTTCGGGAACAGGTAGAAGGCACCCTGCGGCTTGACGCAGGTGAAGCCTGCCTCGATGAGACCGTCGTAGAGCAGCTGGCCGTTCTTGCGGTACGTCGAGATATCGGACGGCATGCCGGCGCAGTGCGCGACGACGAGCTGCCAGAGTGACGGCGCGTTGACATGCGTGAGCACGCGGGCGGCACCGGCGATGGCGCCGTAGATCTTCGCTGAGCCCTCGAGCTCGTCCGGCACGACGATGTAACCGATGCGCTCGCCCGGCAGCGAGAAGGACTTGCTGTAGGAATAGCAGACGAGCGTATCGCGGTAGTAGAGCGGGATGTACGGGACGGTGTTGCCTCGTAGGCAATCTCGCGGTACGGCTCGTCCGCGATGATGTAGATCGGGTGGCCGTACTCCTCCTCCTTGCTCTTGAGGATGGCGGCGAGCTCCTTGATGGTCGCCTCGGAGTAAACGGCGCCGCTAGGATTGTTCGGCGAATTGACGATGACGCCTTCGTGTGCGGCGTCAGGAGCGACTCGAAGGCCGCGAAGTCAATCTGGAAGTCCTCGACGCGCGCCGGCACGACGACGAGCTTGCCGCCGACCGACTCGACGAAGCAGCGGTACTCGGGAAAGAACGGCGCGAACGTGATGAACTCATCGCCTTCCTCGCAGAGCGCCTTGAAGCAGATCGTAATGGCGGCAGCGGCGCCGGCCGTCATGAAGAGGTTCTTGCCGGCAAAATGCGTGCCGAAGCGGTCGTTGATGCTCTTGGCGAGCGCCTCGCGGACCTGCGGATTGCCTGGGGCAATCGTGTAGCCGTGGACGGCTCAGGCGGCATCGTCTGCAGGATGTCGATAGCTGCCTGCTTGACGAACTCCGGCGTCGGCACATTCGGGTTGCCGAGGCTGAAGTCATAGATATTCTCCTCGCCGACCTCCGCCGCGCGCTTGCGGCCAAATTCAAAAATCGTGCGGATCGTGGACTTTTTGGTGCCGAGCTCGTACATTTTTTCAGAAACCATTTGATAACCACCTTTTGTCTATCGCATCTGTGTCTTGCTGTATCTCTATGGACATAATTCTTTCATACCAGAACATAATTAACATTTTACCATAAATAGCGCTAAAAAAAAGATGCCGGACAAATTTCCGACACCTTCTCTGTGTGTGTGATGTGTGAGATATGGATAGGACAGGAATCAGGATTCCTGAAAATAGCGCATCGAAACCTTCTTCCACTCGCGTTTGGTGTAGAGCATGGCGCGCTCTTCGACGCCTGTCTCGGCGGAGAGGCCGGCGACGATGCGTTCGCACTCCTCGCGGCTGTGGCCATGGACCATCGTGTAGAGGTTGTAGGGCCAGTCGGGCGCGGTCGTGCGGTCGTAGCAGTGCGAGACGGACGGCGAGGCGGCCATCTGCTTGGCGACTTTGTCGAGGCACTCTGGGTCGACTTTCCAGGCGACGAGCACGTTCGACGAGAAGCCGACCTCGCGGTGACGCAGCACGGCGCCCATCTTGCGGATCTTCTTCTCCTCCTCCATCGCCTTGACGCGCTCGAGGAAGAGCTCCTCGCTGACGCCGGCCTTCTCGGCCAGGACCTTGTAGGGCTCGGCGACGAGCGGGAAGTCGCCCTGCAGTGCGCAGATGATCTTCTTGTCTAATTCGTTGATTGGATTGTTCTCGTGATTCCCGTTAGTTGTGCGGTGTTCTGCCATCGGCCGGCTCCCCCTTGCTTATCCCTTTTATCAGGCCAGCTTGAACTGGACGTTGATCTTGTACTTCTTCTGCGATTTGAGATTGAGCATGCTCTCGACGCCAGGCAGGGCCTGGATCTCCGTGAGGATCTCATGCTCCTTGTCAAGCCCCGGCGTCAGCAGGGTGAACCAGAGGTTGTAGCGGCCTCGCGCTCGTAATTGTGGGTGGCACCCGGATAGCGGTTGATGGCCTTGGCGACGGCCTCCATCTTCTCGGGGTCGACGCGCAGGGCGACGAGCGTTCCCTTGTAGCCGAGGCGGTTTGAGTTGAAGAAGGTTCCGATACGGCGCAGGTAGCCCTCCTCTTTGAGGACCTGCAGGCGGTCAATGACGATCTCCTCCGTCGTGCCGAGCTGCTCGGCTAAGGCGGCGAACGGGCGGCTGCAGACGGGCAGGCTGCCCTGCAGCAGGTTCAGTAAGGATTTGTCAAACGATGTCAGCTCCATGATATCTCCCCCAAGATTTTTCTACACACTCTCTTATGCTCTTATGCTCCTAAAAAAATTGGATTCACGCGAAACGTGAATCCAATTCATCTTTCGTTATCTCTATTATACTAGAATCTCACGGATGACGTCAAGTAAATCTGAACGTCCTTCATTTTTTACGGAAGAGTACGGCAGGATGGAGATCTCCTTGACGCCGAGTGCACGGCGAATCGCGGCGATGTTCTTCTGGCGCGCGTTCTTGCCGATCTTGTCGGCCTTCGTCGCAATGATCAGCACGGGCACATGGTGCTCGACGAGCCACTGGAACATCTCGACGTCGGAGGCCATGGGCTCATGGCGGATGTCGATGAGCTGGCAAACGAACTGCAGCTGCGGTGAAGTCAGCAAGTACTCGTCGATGAACTTCTTCCAGATCTTGCGGCGCTCCTTGCCCGTCTTGGCGTAGCCGTAGCCGGGCAGGTCGACGAGGTAGAAGTCCTTGCGCCCCTGCTCCTCCCCGCTCTCCGGGTCACGCAGCTTGGCCGTCAGCTCGAAGAAGTTGATGGTCTGCGTCTTGCCGGGCTGCGAGGAGACGCGCGCGAGGCCGCGGATGCGCGTCAGGGAGTTGATGAGCGACGACTTGCCGACGTTCGAGCGGCCGATGAAGACGACTTCCGGCAGTTCGCGCTCAGGATACTGGTCCTTCTTGACGGCCGAGGCGATGTATTTACCTGCGTGATGACGACCGGCTCTATGGTCTTGGCCTTCTCATCGCTGGCCTCTGCCGGCTTCGCGTCAAGCGGTCGGTCTGTCTTCTGCTCCGTCATGGCTCTCGCCCCCTTCCTCGTGTGCGGATTGTACAGATTGTACGGATTGTACCGGTTCTGCGGGTGGTACGGCCTTTGTATCCGGCGCGGACGGTGCCCCCTGCGGTCCCTTTGCGGCCGGCGCGGCCTTGGCCGTCTCCTTCGGCAGCAGTGCGGTCTTCAAGACCTCGTCCATGTGCGAGACCGTCACGAAGGTCAGCTTCTCGCGCACGCTCTCGGGGATTTCCTCGATGTCGCGCTCGTTCTCCTTCGGCAGGATGATGGTCTTCATGCCCTCGCGGTAGGCGGCGATCACTTTCTCCTTGAGGCCGCCGATCGGCAGAACATTGCCGCGCAGGGTGATCTCGCCCGTCATGGCGACATCGCTGCGGGCCTTGCGGCCCGTCAGAGCCGAGATCATGGCCGTGGCCATCGTGATGCCGGCGGACGGGCCGTCTTTCGGTACGGCGCCTTCAGGCAGATGGATGTGGATGTCGTCCTTCTCGTAGAAGTCCTCGGGCAGGCCGAGCGCCTCAGTGCGGCTGCGGATGTAGGAGAGCGCGGCCTGCGCTGACTCCTGCATGACATCGCCGAGCTGGCCCGTCAGGATAAGCTTGCCCTTGCCCTTGAGCACGGTGACTTCCGTCGGCAGGATGTCGCCGCCGATTTCGGTCCAGGCCATGCCCGTGACGACACCGACCTGCGGCTTCTTCTCCGCCTTCGTTTCAAGGAACTTCTTGCGGCCGAGGAAGTCGGTCAGGTTGTGTCGTGTCACGCGGATAGGCGGCTCTTCGCCCTCGACAATCTTGCGCGCGGCCTTGCGGCAGACCTGGCCGACGAGGCGCTCGAGCTCGCGCACGCCCGACTCGCGCGTGTAGTATTCGACGATATCCTGCAGGACGCCCGAACCGAGGCGGATGTCCTTGCCCGCAAGGCCGTTCTGCCCGCGCTGGCGGGCGACGAGATAGCGCTTCGCAATCTCGAGCTTCTCGTACTCCGTGTAGCTCGAGAGCTCGATAATCTCCATGCGGTCGCGCAGCGGGCGCGGGATAGGGCCGAGACTGTTAGCTGTGACAATCCAGAAGACCTTAGAGAGGTCAAACGGGATGTCGATGTAGTTGTCACTGAATGTCTTGTTCTGCGCAGGATCTAGTACCTCAAGGAGCGCCGCTGATGGGTCGCCGCGGTAGTCGGTGACGAGTTTATCGACCTCGTCGAGCAGGAAGACCGGATTGCGCGTGCCGACATTGCGGATGCCTCGATGATGCGGCCCGGCATCGCACCGAGATAGGTGCGGCGGTGGCCGCGAATCTCCGCCTCATCGCGCACGCCGCCGAGTGCAGCGCGGATGAACTTGCGCCCCGTTGCGCGCGCGATTGAAGCCGCGAGCGACGTCTTGCCACGCCCGGCGGACCAACGAGGCAGAGGATTGGCGCATTCTTGTCGGGCGCGAGCTTGTGTACGGCGAGGAAGTCGAGAATGCGGTCCTTGACCTTCTGCAGGCCGTAGTGATCGTGGTCGAGGATCTTCGCTGCCTTCTTGATGTTAACGGTGTCTTTCGATTCTTCATTCCACGGCAGGGCGAGCAGCCATTCGACGTAGTTGCGGATGACGCTCGCCTCGGCGTTCATGTTGTTCATGCCCTCGAGCCGGTGGAGCTCGCGGTTGATGGCCTGGTGTACGCTCTCAGGGTACTCGCCGTTGAGGAGCGTCCTGCGGTACTCCATGACGTCGGACATGACGTCATCCTTGTCGCCGAGCTCCTTGCGAATGACCTTGAGCTGCTCGCGCAGGTAGTAGTCGCGCTGAGCCTTGTCCATCTGCTTGCGAACCTTGACGTCGATGTTCTGCTCCATGCGCAGGAGCTCGATTTCATGCGAGAGGTCGTACGAGAGCAGCTTGAGACGGTCCCGTATGTTGATGCTTTCGAGCAGGTCCTGGCGCGAATCGATCTTGAGGTTCAGATGGCTCGCAATGAGGTCGGCCAGCCGGCCGGCGTCGTCGATGATGGCGACGGAGACGAGCGTGTCGGGCGGGATGCGCTTCGAGAGTTTGACCCATTCCTCGAAGAGGTGGACGACGGAGCGCGTCGCGACCTCGACGTCCATCGAGGTGTAGATTGGGTCGGTGTAGACCTTGGCCTCGACTTCATCGTAGTTCTCGAGCCGGTGGTAGTCGTTGATGCGTGCGCGCTTCTCACCTTCGACGAGCACGCGGACCGTGCCCCCCGGCAGCTTGATGAGCTGATTGATGACGGCGACTGTGCCGTAGTTGTAGAGATCCTCGCGGCCCGGGTCGTCCTTATCGGCGTCGAGCTGGGCGACGAGCAGGATGCGGCGGTCCTCCACCATTGCCTTTTCCAAGGCGGCAAGCGACCGCTCACGGCCGACGTCGAGATGGATGATCATGTAGGGAAAGACCACCATGCCGCGCAACGGCAGCATTGGCAGTGTCTTCATCTCGGGCGGCATGCGTTTCGTCGGTGCAGTGGGTGCCTTTCGTTTCTCGTTCTTTTCTGGTGCTTCTGACATATTATCCCTCCCCTTATCGATATCTTGGATAAAAAGACAAGGCGCTGCTATTGCAGCGCCCTGTCTTGCATCGTATCAGGCCGATGCTTCCTTGCCACCCTTATCGTCCTTGTCGGGCTTATCGGTCTTGTTGTCCGTATTCCCGCTCTTGTCGATGGTCAGGATGGGTTCTTTCTTGGATGTGATGACGTCCTTCGTCACGCGGCAGGCGGTCACGCCCTCGATTGACGGCACATCGTACATGACGTTGCGCATGATGCCCTCGATGATGGAGCGCAGGCCGCGAGCCCCTGTCTTGCGCTTGAGCGCCTCCTTGGCGATCTGGCGCAGGGCGTCGTCGTCAAACGTCAGCTTGACTCCATCGAGCTCGAGGAGCTTCTGGTACTGTTTGACGAGTGCGTTCTTCGGCTTCGTCAGGATGTTGACGAGCGCCTCCTCGTCGAGCGCGTCGAGCGTCACGACGACAGGCAGTCGGCCGATGAACTCCGGGATCAGGCCGCTCTTCAAGAGGTCTTCCGGCAGCACCTTGCGCAGCGTGTCGCCGATGTTCCTCTGGCGCTTCGACTTGATCGGCGCACCGAAGCCCATCTGCTTCTGACCGAGACGCGACTCGATGATCTTCTCGATGCCGTCAAAGGCACCGCCGCAGATAAAGAGGATGTTCGTCGTATCGATCTGGATGAGCTCCTGATGCGGATGTTTGCGGCCGCCCTGCGGCGGCACGGAAGCCGTCGTGCCCTCAAGAATCTTGAGAAGCGCCTGCTGGACGCCCTCGCCCGACACGTCGCGCGTGATGGACGGGTTCTCAGACTTGCGCGCGATCTTATCGATCTCGTCGATGTAGATGATGCCGCGCTCCGCCTTCTCGACATCGTAGTCCGCCGCCTGGATGAGCTTCAAGAGGATGTTCTCGACATCCTCGCCGACATAGCCGGCCTCCGTCAGCGCCGTCGCATCAGCGATGGCGAACGGCACATTGAGGATGCGGGCGAGCGACTGGGCGAGCAGCGTCTTGCCGCTGCCCGTCGGGCCGATCATGAGGATGTTCGACTTCGAGAGCTCGACATCCTCACCCGGCTTGCTCTGCCCCATGTTGATGCGCTTATAGTGGTTGTAGACAGCCACGGACAAGGTCTTCTTGGCCTCGTCCTGTCCAATGACGTACTGGTCGAGGATTGCGCGGATGTCCTTCGGTTTTGGGACGTCCTTGAGCTCGACCTCGACATCATCGTTGAATTCCTCTTCGATGATCTCATTGCAGAGCTCGATGCATTCATCACAGATGTAAACACCCGGACCAGCGACCAGCTTGCGCACCTGGTCCTGCGTCTTGCCGCAGAACGAGCACTTGAGCTGGCCTTTCTCATCCCCAAACTTCAACATGACATCACCTCTTATGCCTTGGTCTCCGATTTCTTGCCCTTCTTGACAGGACGAGTGATCACTTCGTCGACCAGGCCGTACGCCTTGGCTTCTTCTGCCGTCATGAAGTTATCGCGCTCCGTATCCTGCACGACCGTCTCGCGGTCCTTGCCCGTCGACTCCACGAGGATATCGTTGATGACCTCGCGGATGCGCTGGATTTCGCGCGCCTGGATCTGGATGTCCGTCGACTGACCCTGAGCACCGCCGAGCGGCTGATGGATCATGATGCGGGCATTCGGCAGCGCATAGCGCTTGCCCTTGGCGCCTGCCGTCAAGAGCAGCGCGCCCATGCTCGCTGCCTGGCCGATGCAGATCGTCGACACGTCCGGCTTGATATACTGCATGGTGTCGTAGATGGCAAGGCTGCCGTGACAACGCCGCCCGGGCTGTTGATGTACAGATGGATGTCCTTGTCCGGGTCTTCCGACTCGAGGAACAAGAGCTGCGCAACAACCGTATTGGCGACAGCGTCGTCAATCGGGCCGCCCAGGAAGATGATGCGGTCCTTCAGGAGGCGCGAGTAGATATCGTACGCGCGCTCGCCCGTATTGGAACGCTCCACTACCATTGGTACATAACTCATAGGTATACCCCCATATCAGATCTTATTTGGCGATGTTATCGATGATGAACTGAGCGTCTTCTTGCGGAGTACGGATGCAGCCAGATCGCCAATACGACCCTGTTCCTTGATGATCTTCTGGACCTGCTGCGGCGTAGCACCGTAAGCAGCTGCCATAGCAGCGACTTCTTCGTCGAGGTCCTTTGCTTCTACTTTGATGTCCTCAGCCTTGGCGACTTCCTCGAGCATGAGGTCCGTCTTGACGTTCTTCTCGGCCGTCTCGCGATACTGCTCACGGAGCTTGGCGATGTCCGTGCCAGCGTACTGCAGGTACTGCTCGAGCTTCATGCCCTGCTGCTCGAGGCGCATGGCCATCTCCTGGATCATGGCCGTGACGCGGTTGTCGATCATGACAGCGGGATGTCGACCGTGATGTTGTTCGTCGCCATCTCGATGGCAGCGCTCTTCTGGTCGTTCTCAGCCGTGCGCTCAGCGTTCTCCTCGAGATTCTTGCGGATGTCAGCCTTGAGCTCATCGAGCGTCTCGAACTTGCTTACCTTCTTGGCGAGCTCATCGTCGATAGCTGCAGCTCTTTCGTCTTGATGCTGCGGATCGTGCACTTGAACGTAGCGTCCTTGCCAGCGAGCTCCTTTGCATGGTACTCTTCCGGGAACTTGACGTTGACGTCGCGCTCCTCGCCGATCTTTGCGCAACGAGCTGATCCTCGAAGCCCGGGATGAAGCTGTTGGAGCCGATCTGCAGCGGGTAGTCCTTGCCCTCGCCGCCGTCGAATGCCTCACCGTCAACGAAGCCCTTGAAGTCGAGCGTCGTGAAGTCGCCGTCTTTTACCTCAGCGCCTTCCGGTGCATCGACGAGCTTGCCCTGGCGGTCCTGGAACGTCTTGAGCTGCTTCTCGACATCCTCATCCGTGATATTCACTTCGTTCTTCGGCACGTTGAGGCCCTTGTAGTCGCCGAGCTTGACTTCCGGACGCGGCGTGACCGTAGCCTTGAAGACGAGGTCCTTGCCCTCTTCCAGCGTCTCGATGTCGACGCTCGGACGCGTTACCGGATCGATCTTCTGCTCATCGAATGCCTTGCTCAGGGCCTTCGGAGCGACGATGTCGAAAGCCTCCTGCAGGACAGCGTCCTTGCCGACGTGGCGCTCGACGATCATGCGCGGAGCCTTGCCCTTGCGGAAGCCCGGGATGCTGACGCGGTTTGCGAGGCGCTTGCATGCCTGCTCAACTGCCTTGTTGACCTCTGCTGCTTCGACTTCAATCGTCAGAGTGACCTGCTGGTTCTCTCCATTTTCTACCGTAACTTTCATTGTGTGAAATGACCTCCTGTATCATCTTATTGCAATCATGATTGGCCAGTTCCGGCTTATCAGCCACAAAAACATGCCATATGGATTTTATCATAACATAAAATGCGCAGAAATACAAGGATTTCTGCGCATCAGCGGGCGATAAAGTCAAAATATCAAGTTCAAATCACTTCAAGAGATCCGTCATGCGGGTCAGCGGCTGCGAGAGGTCCATGTGGCCGCCGAGCGACTCGACCTTCTTACCGTCGATGAGGATCTGGACTTTCTTGACCTCCGGAAACTCGGTCAGCGTGTCGACGATCGAGCCGACGAGCATCGTCTCGCCTGTCGAGCCGCCGACGAAGTTCTTGCGAAGGTCACCCGTGAAGTCGACCGTCGCCGTGCCGTTCTCGACCTTGACGCTGCGGAGCTTTGCCTGCTTCGGGATGATGTTCGTCTGGCCCTTCTCCGTCGTGCCCTCTAAGAGCGACTCCATCGCCGCCGTGTACTTCTCCTGCTGGTCGAGCGTGACCGTGCGCTTATCAGCGATGAGCTTCATGCCCTGCTCATCCGGGTAGTAGACCTTGATCGTGAGCTTCTGTGCCTTCTTCTCGGCGCTTGAGGTCGAGGACGAGGCGCCTGCGGGGTGCTCTCACTCTGGACCGAAGCGAGGAGCTGCCGTCCGGCGTACCCTTGCCCGTCGCCCCTGAGCCGCAGCCGGCGAGGAGGGCGAGCGCGAAGATTGCGAGCCCCAGCATTGCGTAACGGACATATTTCTTCATCATAGTTCATCTCCTGTTCCGTCTATTCCGTCTGCTTCTTGTCTTATACTTCTACTGTTTAGGTTCGAGATTCGCTGTGCGATTCCCTGCCTCAGTTGCCGCTGAAATAGCGGCTGATGGCGCGCGCGATGCCCTCGGCGAGCTTCATCTGGTACGCAGGGCTGGCGAGCAGCTGCTCTTCCTGGGGATTCGTGACAAAGGCGAGCTCAGCGAGCGTCGCCGGCATGCTCGAGTGCTTGATGACATAGAAGTTTGCCGTCTTGACGCCGCGGTTGAAGAGGCCGCCGGCCTTCTCGAGCTCCTCATTGAGCAGGGTCGCGAGCCGCTCGCCCCTCGGCGAGCCCGCGTAGTAGTACGTCTCCATACCGTTCGATGCCGGATTCGAGAAGGCATTGCAGTGGATCGAGACGAAGATCTCCGCGCCCGGCGTGTACTCGCCGACATTGACGCGCGCCTGGAGCTCCTGACGGTCCGACGCATACGGGCCGTAGACGTCGACGTCCTTGTCGCGCGTCATCGTGACGCGCGCGCCCGAGTTCTCGAGGATGGACTGCAGGTCCTTCGAGACGGCGAGCGTCACCGAGGCCTCCGTCACGCCCGTCGGGCCGACGGCACCCGTATCGCTGCCGCCGTGGCCCGGGTCGATGACGATGGAGTGGCCGCTGACACCTGCGACGCGCGAGCTGTTCGCCGTGCCGCCCGATGCGAAAATGTCGATGACGAGGCGGTAAGCTTCTTCGCCTTGCGGTCGGCCGGCTCCGCATGGACGGCGTAGCTGCCGTCGATCACGGGGTTCTTGCAGTCGATGCGGACCTGCGTGTGGCGCGCCTCGAGCTCGCGGATGTGCAGCGCTTTGGCGAGCTTGCTGCTGAACTTGTAGTCGGACTTGAGCTCGCCCGGCTCCGTGTTCGAGAGGTCGATGACGAGCTGCTTCTGCAGGTACGGATGCGCCGTGACGTCGTACGTCACATTGTCGCGGTCCATGCCGATCTCGATGCGCAGGGCCTGGCGCCCGTCGACCTCGGTCTCATACGACTGGAAGTAATTGAGTCTATGCACCGCTTCGCGCTTCGCGGCCTCACTGCTCTGCGGCAGGATGGCCGAGAGGCACGCGAGCAGCATGAAGCAAAGCGCTGCTGCGCGGCATATCTTGCTGAACAAAAAGGGTTCCTCCTTCTCTATTCCTTATGTCTTATCCTTCTTGAATCATGCATCATCCGTCTTTGAGGAGGTCGAGCGCTTCCTGCTCGGCTTTCTCCGTCGCTTCCTTGTCGTAGGCGATGTCGATCTTCAAATAATCGCCCTCGCCGACGCCTCGGGAAGGAAGCACTTCGGGAAGTTGACTTTCTTCATCTCATCGCCGAGCAGCAGCACGGCGAGGTCGTCCTCAAAGCGGTCGAGATATGCAGAGATCATTGTGCATCGCCCTCCTCTGCCTTGATGCTGTAGTCCTTGCCATTCGTCGTGACGGTGATCGTGCCGTTCTTGTCGGTCTCGTAGACCTTGCCCTTGTAGACTTCGCCCTTGTCGTTCTTGACGAGCTTCGTCTTCTTCTGCGAGCCGTCGCGGCGGTCCTTGTAGGTGCTCTGGCCGAGGTAGCGCGCGAGTACGTCCGTGTGCGGATGGCCGTAGTCATTGCCCTTGCCGCAGGAGATCAGCACGGCCTCCGGCCAGACGGCCTTGAGGTACGGCACGGAGGAACCCGTGCTGCTGCGTGATGCGGGCTCTTGAGGATCGTGCTCTTGAGTTCCTTGGCGTCCGACTTCAGCAGCTGCTCCTCGACCGGCTGCTCGGCATCGCCCGTGAAGAGCATCGAGAAGTCGCCGTAGGTGAGCTTGCCGACGACCGACTCATTGTTCGGGTCGTGCTTGTAGCCCTTCTGCGCGCCCTTCTCGACGAGTTCCTTCGTCGGTAGAACACCTTGAACGAGACGCCGCCGCCGAAGTCGAGCACATCGCCGGCCTTGAGTGCCGTGTGCTTGATGTTCTTCGACTTGAGCTGCTTCATGTAGCCGATGTAGAGCTTCGACGTCGACGGCATGCCGTTGTCGTAGACCTCGCCGACCTGGTAGTCTTTGAGGAGAACATCCATGCCGCCGATGTGGTCGGCATGCGGATGCGTCAGGATGACCTTGTCGATCTTCTTGACGCCCGCCTTGTCGAGCTCGCGCTTGAACTTGTCGCGCTCGTCGACGTCGCTCGTATCGATGAGCACCGTCTGCTCCGCCGTCTGGATCAGGATGGAGTCACCCTGGCCGACGTTGAGCATCTTGATCGTGACATCCTTGCCAGCCTGTGCTGCCGACGAGGCGGCGGACTTGGCCGCGCCCGAGGACGAGGTCCCCTGACTGCTGCCGCAGCCCGTCAGCACGGCGATGGCAAGCATGAGGATGCCGAGAATCATACCGATTTTCTTTCTCACTGTCTTTCCCCCTAAAAAACAAACATCTTTTTCAAAATATCGTGATATCGTGCAGCATCAGAGCAGGTAGTGCTCGATGCCGGCGGCCACGCCGTCCTCGTCGACGGACGGCACGATATGGTCGGCAATCGCCTTGAGCTGCGGCCGCGCGTTGTCCATGACGAGGCTCGTGCCGACGGTCTGCATCATCTCGATGTCGTTGAGGCCGTCGCCGAAGGCGAAGCTGCGCTCGACGGGAATGCCGAGGTACGCGAGTGCGTGCAGGATGCCCGAGCCTTCGTGACGTCGCTGGCGTAGAGCTCCATGTTCTTCTTGTGGTACGGGTCCATGAGGCCCGTGAGTCCCGGCCATGCGAGCAGCTTGTCGAAGAGGCCGTGGCCGCCCGGGTCCTCCGAGGCGAATTCCATCTTCGCGACGGGGACCTTCGCGAGGTCGTAGTCGCGCACGAACTGCGTGACATCGACGTCGATGCTGCGGTAGAAGTTCTCCGTCAGCTTGTACTCCGGCTTGAGGTAGACGTTTCGCGGCCCCTCGAGGATGTACTCGACGCCGTGCTGCTCGGAGAGCACGGCGATCTGCTCGACCGTCTTCTGCGGCAGCATCTGCTTGTAGATAGTCTTGTCGCCGAGCAGCACGACGGCGCCGTTCATGAGCACGTAACCGTCGAACAGGTCCTGCTGCACGAGCTCCGGGTCGAGATAGGCATACGGCCTGCCGCTCGCGATGAACGTGCAGTGGCCCGCCGCGCGCAGGGCGCGGATGGCCTTCTTGACGGCCGGCGCGATCTGCGTCCGCCCCTTCATGATGTTGATCAGCGTGCCGTCGATGTCAAAGAAGACGGCTTTCTTCTCCTGTATCACAGGCAGTCCCCCTTATTCCCCAGTCAGTTCACCGCGACTTGCGGTAGTAGATGTAGCAGCGGACGAGCGTCAGCACGAACCAGATGGCAATCGTCACGACAAAGATCCAGTCGACGGTCTCCATCTTCGAGAAGTCCATCACCGAGAGGATGCAGATGGCCGCGATGGCAATCGCGCCATCCATCGGCTTGACAGCCGCCGAGAGCCAGCTTTCTCTTTCCCTGTCGTTCTTTCCATTCATTCTGTTCAAATCAAAGACTCCAATCTCGTGTATTCTTGCCTTTATACTACTCGAGATTGGAGTCAGATTCAAGTTATTTCAGAACCTCGATGGTGCATTTTTGCGTTCATCAACGGTATTCGAGGTCGCGCGTGCCGCGGCGGATCTCCTCGGAGACGGGCAGGCTCGCCTCGTAGCGGCGCACGATGACGGACGTCGTCAGCACGCCGGCCAGCAGCACGATGGCGACGAGCAGGATGACGCGCGCCGTCGAATTGTCGCTGTCGCCATCATCCGAGAACAGGCCGCCGAGCCCCTGCTGCACGCTGTCGAGCGCCGGCCGAAGCTCTGGATCGCGTTGTAGGTGTTGTAGGCCTGCGCGAACGTGTTCCAGCCGGCCACGCCGAGATTCGAGAGCGACTTGTCGCGCGCAAAGGCGATCCACGACTGGATCGTGATGAAGATGCCCGAGCCAATCAGCGGCACGATCAGCATGATGTAGATGAGGTTCATCATGACGCCGAGCATCGCGGCGGGCAGGTAGCCCGTGCTCACGGCGATGTAGCCGACGACGACGGCGTAGACAAAGGTGAAGCCGGCCGCCGACTGGATGGCGCCGCACCAGCCAGCAGGCGGACCCAGCCGCCGACGGCCTTCGATTCGGCCCAAATGCGCCGACGTTGCGGGCATTGAGGAAACTGATGACGAGATTGAGTCCGAGGACTAAGAACAGCATCAGCATATGTATCACTCCTTCTGTAATCTGGCTATCAGTATACGAGGCATTTCTGAAAAGTAACGGAAAGACGGCGAAAAGTCACGAAGCCTTTCCGTCCGCCGCAGCCGCGCCCTGCTTGGTGGCGAGCGTCTTCTCCATCGTGTCGTGGATGAGCTTGGCATAGGCCGCCGTGCCCTCGTCGTTCGGGTGGATGCCGTCACCACCGAGCCAGTCGGTGTGCTGCGAGATGAGCCCGTACCAGTCGACGATCGTCACATTCGGATGGTCCTTGACCATGTTCGCAAGGTAGTCGTTGTTCGTCTGCTGCCACGAGAGCTCCGGACAGTAGACGTTGACCCAGAAGATGTTGCGGTCGGGTCCGAGGTACTCGAGCAGGGCGCGCGTCTGGACCTCGTACTTCTCGTAGCCGGCAATCGGGCCGTTCGTGCCGAGCGCGATGACGACGTTCTTGCCGAGACGGCCTGAGCATCCATCTGCTTGGCTGCATCGAGGCCGCCGCCGACGTAGCGCGAGACCTCCGCGTCGATGATGCAGCCCGGCAGGACCTTGCGCAGCTCGCCAGACGAGCCGAGCATGACCGAGTCGCCGATGCAGGCGACGCCGGAGAGGTCGACATCCGCCGGTGCCGCGGCATTTTCGCTCTGCCCGGCCGCTCCCGCTGCGGCCTGATCATTGGCCGCCTGCTGCGCTGCGGCGTTGGCTGCGAGCTTTTCCTGCAGCTCGCCCGTGTCGCTGACCTTCTGATCGGCCGAGACGGCAATCGCATGGCCGCCGAAGCCCATCATGGCAAGGCCCGGCAGCGTGAAGACCGTCAGGAAAATGCAGGCCGTGACGACGTGGCGGCCGTTGATGGCCGGCAGGCGGCGGCTCGTGATGACGTTTGCGAGCGCGTCCGACCAGACGGTCAGCACGAGGATTGCGGCGATCTCGAGCGCCGCGTAGTACGGCAGCTGCGTCCAGCCGAGCTTGGCGAAGAGGTAGATGACGGGGTACTGCCAGAGGTAGATGCCGAAGCTGCGCTTGCCGAGCCAGCCGAGCCAGCGCATCCTTGGACTCTCGAGCGCCGCGCCGATGAAGAAGCGGTCGTCGGCCGTCAATAAGAGCAGCGCGCAGAAGAGCACGGTCATCGCGAGCATGCCCCACTCGTAGACGTAGGCGGACTGGCCGTCAAAGATGAAGTACGCGGCAATCGAGATGCCCACGAGCACGGGCCATGCGAGATAGCCGAGCAGCATCCTGTACTTGCCGAGGCGCGCGCGCGGATGGTCAACCCACCAGAGCCGAGCACGGCGCCGAAGAGCAGCGCGTAGACGCGCGTGTCCGTGCCGTAGTAGAGGCGCGTGACGTCCATGTCCGGCTCGTACAGCAGCGGCATGACGGCCGCCGAGCCGAGCGCGAGCACGGCGAGACGAAGAGCCCCGCGCGCGCCCGGCGAGAATGTCGAGGAAGGCGTAGAGCGCGAAGAGCAGCGGCCAGAGAGGTAGTACTGCATCTCAATGCCCATGAACCAGAGGTGCGTGAACGGCGAGGCGTTCGTCAGCCGCGTGAAGTAGTCGGCGTTCTGCGCGATCTGCCACCAGTTGTTGTAGCCCAGCACGACTGAGAGGAACTCCGGCCGGATGGCCGCGACCGCCTTCGGCAGCACGAACTGGTAGATGCCGATTGTCGTCAGCAGCACGATGAGGAGCGACGGGTAGATGCGCTTGATGCGCTTCCAGTAATATGCTTTCACACGGAAGCGGTGCTCAAGCCAGCTGCGCTTGCTCGTGTAGGCGAGCAGGAAGCCCGTGAGCACGAAGAACAGCGAGACGCGAGGTAGCCGCCCGGCAGCCGCTCGGGGAACATGTGAAAGAGCGTGACGCGACAATCGCCAGCGTGCGCAGCACATCGAGGCCGTCGATGTGCCGCCTGCCCGCCACTTCACGTCCAAATAATGACAAGGTGATCAACTCCTAAAACAGATTGATAGAATGGATTTTCCGGAAGGCCTTCAGGCCTGCCCCTCACATATAGTTAATAATATAGAGTGAGAAGAAGGAAAAAGCAAGCCCAAAAACGAAAAACACAGGGAAAAAGCAACATCACGATGCTGGTACCAATCCCTTCTATAAAATAAGAAAGGAAACGAGAAAGAAGAACATGAGAAAACGAAATCCATCCACACTGCTCACCCTGGGCCTCGCGCTGCTGACCCTGCCAGCCTCTGCCCTCGCCGCTTCCTACCCTGCCACTGATCCCGCCATCCACTACGAGGGGCGCTGGCAAGAGGCAGCAGACGGCTGCTATGAAACGGCGCAGGGAGCCGTCTACCTTGAGACTGTCTTCACGGGGACAAGCATCGCTGCAAGGCTCGATGACAGCGCGAACCGCTGGCTCGTCTCAATCGACGGCGACCCCGCGCGCAAGATACGCGCAGGCAAAGGCAGTCCGACCGTGCTCGCCGACAGGCTTTCAGCAAGGCGCCATACCTTGCGCCTCGAGCGCGCGACCGAGGCTCGTACGGCGTCAGCCGCTTTGCGGGGCTAGAGGCCGACTCTATCGAGGCACCCACGAGGCAGGCCTCGCGCCTGCGTCTCGAATTCGTCGGCGACTCTATCACGGCGGGCTTCCGCAATGACGGCAGGAAACGCGGCAAAAACGATGCCGACATCGAGGACGGCTCCATGTCCTTTGCCCCGCAGCTCGCGCGCCTGCTCGATGCCGACTACAGCGTGCTCGCCAAGTCCGGCGAGGGCGTCGTGCACAACTGGGGCACCGGCTGGCCAGACCGCGGCCTCCACACGGAGGAGCGCTACCCCTGGACCTTCTACGGCGCGAACAAGACTGCAGGCAACACCATCTGGCAGTCTAAGCGACTGCCCGCCTCGGCCATCATCTCGCGCTCGGCACGAACGACTTCAGCGACGCGAAGCGCCGCCCCTACCATGAGGAGTACGTGCAGGCATGGACGAGCCTCATGCGCCGTGTTCATGCGATGAACCCCGAGGCCCCATCATCTGCCTCGAGCCCGTGCCCGCTGCCATCTCGCCACTCGCGGGGCTCTGGATCAAAGAGGCCTGCGAGCGCGCACGGGCGAAGGCATTGCAGCGCATTACATCGCGCTCAACACAAGCGGACCGCTGCTCGCGCCCGAGGACTTCGTCGGCGACGGCACGCATCCGACGAAGGCGGGCTCCGCGAAGCTCGCCGCCTACCTTGCCCCGCGCATCGCGCCGCTGCTGCCCAAGGACTGAAGCTGCTGCAGACAGGAGAAGCCCGCTTCCCCACCGCTCGCAAGAGCGTGGAGAGAAGCGGGCTTCTCTTTTATCTATGAACTTGCTAGAACCTGTTCTGGTCTTACTTGACCTGGATCTGCTTGTCAGCAGCCTTGTCGGAGACTTTCTCCTCGGCTGCGAGCAAGTCCTTCGCGGCGGACAGCTGGAGCTCCACCTGCTTGTAGGACGTGCCGCCGAGCGAGTTGCGGTTCTTGACGCAGGTCTCGGGGCTGATGGCCTCCTTGATGTCAGCGCCGAAGAGCGGCGAGAGCTTCTGGAAGTCCTCGAGGCTCATGTCCTCGAGTAGATGCCCTTCTCGATGCAGTCGTGGACGGCCTGGCCCGAAACGGCATGCGCCTTGCGGAACGGCATCCCCTTCTTGACGAGGTAGTCGGCGAGGTCGGTCGCATTGGAGAAATCCTCCGTGACGGCCTTCTTCATGACATCCTTGCGGACCTTCATGCCGCGGATCAGCTGCGCGTAGACGGCGAGGCTGAACTTCACGGTGTCGATCGCGTCGAAGATGCCCTCCTTGTCCTCCTGCAGGTCCTTGTTGTAGGCAAGCGGCAGGCCCTTGACGGTCGTCAGCATGGCCATGAGATGGCCGATGACGCGGCCCGTCTTGCCGCGCACGAGCTCGGAGACATCCGGGTTCTTCTTCTGCGGCATCATCGAGGAGCCCGTGCAGTGCGCATCGTCGAGCTCGACGAAGTGGAACTCGCGGCTGCACCAGAGGATCGTCTCCTCCGAGAGGCGCGAGAGATGGACCATGAGGATCGAAGCTGCGGCGAGGAACTCCATGATGTAGTCGCGGTCGCTGACAGCGTCGAGGCTGTTCGTGTAGATGTTCTCGAAGTTGAGCTGTTTCTGCACGAACTCGCGGTCAATCGGGAACGTCGTGCCCGCGAGCGCACCAGCGCCGAGCGGCATGATATCCGCACGCTTGTAGACGCCTCAAAGCGGGCGAAGTCACGCGAGAGCATGCCGAAGTACGCGAGCAGATGGTGCGAGAACAGGATGGGCTGGGCGCGCTGCAGATGCGTGTAGCCCGGCATGATGACGTCGCTGTACTTCTCAGCCGTCTCGACGAGCGCGCGCTGGAGGTTCTCGATCTCCTTCTGCACGGCCACGATCTCGCGGCGCACGTACATGTGCGTGTCGAGCGCGACTTGGTCGTTGCGGCTGCGCGCCGTGTGCAGGCGGCCGCCGGCCTCGCCGATGGCGTCGGTCAGGCGCTTCTCGATGTTCATGTGGATGTCCTCGAGGTCGACGGAGAACTCGAAGTTGCCCTCCTCGATCTTCTGCAGGATGTCCTTGAGCCCCGCGACAATCTTATCGCGGTCCTCGTCCGTAATGATGCCGCATTTCGCGAGCATCGTCGCATGCGCGATGGAACCAGCGATATCCTCGTGATACATGCGCTTATCGAAATTGATGGAGGCCTGGAACTCGTTGATCATCTCATCGGTCGACTTGGAGAAACGGCTCCCCACATTGCTTTGCTCATTTACCGGTCTTCTCCTGCATCAGGGCGCGTACCTTGAGCGGCAGGCCGAAGAGGTTGATGAAGCCCGTGGCATCAGCCTGGTTGTAGACATCATCGTGCTCGAACGTGACGAATTCCTTGCTGTAGAGGGAATACGGGCTCGTGGAGCCAGCGGAGATGATGTTGCCCTTGTAGAGCTTGAGCTTGACCGTGCCCGTGACGGTCTGCTGCGTGCTGTCGACGAATGCGGAGAGCGCCTCGCGCAGCTGGCAGAACCACATGCCATCGTAGACGAGCTCGCCGAAGCGGACAGCGACGTGCTGCTTGAAGTGGAACGTCATGCGGTCAAGGCAGAGGTATTCGAGCTCGCGATGTGCGTAGTAGAGAATCGATCCGCCCGGGTTCTCATAGACGCCGCGGGACTTCATGCCGACGAGGCGGTTCTCGCAGATGTCGACGATGCCGACGCCGTTGCGCGCACCGATCTCGTTGAGCTCGGTCAAGAGGGCAACCGGGTCCATCTTCTTGCCGTTGACCGCGACCGGCTCGCCCTTCTCGAAGTCGACCGTGACGTATTCCGGCTCATCCTTCGCATCTTCCGGTGCCTTGGAGATCAGGAACATGCTGTTGTGCGGCTCGTTGGCCGGATCCTCGAGGTCAGAGCCTCATGGGAAAGATGCCAGATGTTGCGGTCCATGGAGTACGTCTTGTTCTCCGTCGCGATGGGGATGCCGTGCTTCTTGGCATACTCGATCTCAGCGGAACGGGAATCGAGGTCCCACTCACGCCACGGAGCGATCAGCGTGATGTTCGGTGCGAGTGCCTTGACCGTCAGCTCGAAGCGGACCTGGTCGTTGCCCTTGCCCGTAGCGCCGTGAGCGATGGCGTCAGCGCCCTCTTTCTTGGCGATCTCGACGAGCTTCTTCGCGATGATTGGGCGTGCAAACGACGTGCCGAGCAGGTACTTATCCTCGTAGACAGCACCGGCCTTGAGCGTCGGCCAGACGTATTCCTTGAGGAACTCTTCCTTGAGGTCCTCGATGTAGACCTTGGAAGCACCGGATTTCAGGGCCTTGTCGTGTACGGCGTTGAGCTCGTCACCCTGTCCGACATCGGCGCAGACTGCGATGACTTCGCAGCCATCGTAATGCTCCTTGAGCCACGGGATGATGACGGAGGTATCGAGACCGCCCGAGTATGCGAGTACGACTTTCTTGATCTTAGCCATGATAAAAACCTCTTTTCCTATGATTCCTTCCCTCTCCACTGTCATTGTGAGACCGGGACGATGTTACACGACTGCGGCAGTGCGTCTCTCAATCTGCCATGGTCAGCGCCATGATGGCCTTCTGCGTGTGCAGGCGATTCTCCGCCTCGTCGAAGATGACATCGGCGTTGGCCTCGAGGACCTCCTCCGTGATCTCCTCGCCGCGGTAAGCCGGCAGGCAGTGCATAACGATGACGCGCTTGTCGGCGCCCTTCAAGAGCTCCTTGTTGACCTGGTACGGAGCGAAGATCTTCTTGCGCGCCTCGTGCTCGGCCTCCTGGCCCATGCTGGCCCAGGTGTCGGTGACGACGATGTCGGCATCCTTGACGGCCTCCTTCGGGTCCGTCACGAGGCTGAGCTCTGCGCCCGTCTCCTTGGCATCCTCGAGTGCGTTCTTGAAGACCGTCTCGTCCGGGCGGTAATCCTCCGGCGTCGCTGCGACGAACGTCATGCCGACCTTTGCGCATCCGTAGAGGAAGGAATTCGTCATGTTGTTGCCGTCGCCGACGTAGGCCATCTTGAGGCCTTTGAGGTTCTTGCCCTTGTACTCCTCGATCGTCAGGAGGTCGGTGAGCACCTGGCACGGATGCAGCAGGTCCGTCAGCGCGTTGATGACGGGGATGTCCGCCCACTTGGCGAGCTCCTCGACGCGGTCATGGCCGAACGTGCGGATCATGATGCCGTCGAGGTAGCGCGAGAGCACGCGCGCGTGTCACGGATGGGTTCGCCTCGCCCGAGCTGGAGGTCACGGTTCGAGAGGAAAAGCGCCTGTCCGCCGAGCTGGTACATGCCCGTCTCAAAGGATACTCGCGTTCGCGTCGAGGATTTCTCAAAAATCATGCCGAGCGTCTTGCCCTTGAGAATCTCATGCGGCACACCCGCTTTCTGTTTTGCCTTGAGTTCCTTGGCGAGTGCCAGGATCTCCTGTACCTCATCCACGGATAAGTCGTGGATGGATAACATGTCTTTTCCTTTCAGCATTAGATGACCTCCCTACTGGACTTACTGGAACAACTAGATTTCTTCGTCCGTAACTATTGCATATTATACATCAATTTCTGCCGCTTGAAAAGTGTAGATATACATTCTTTTTGTATTTCTATTCACATCGGCTGGAATCGCTGAATTTTTTCACTTGTCGTACTTCGCGAGCACATCATCGAGCGTCGCGATGACGGCATCGACCTGCTCCTGCGTGATGATGAGTGGCGGGATGAAGCGCAGGACCTTGCCGGCCGTGCAGTTGATGATGGCACCCTCGGCGAGGCAGTCGTTGACGATGTCGCGGCCGTGTTCTGCCGAGGCGAGCTCCGCGCCGAGGATCAGGCCCGTGCCGCGCACCTCCGTGATGAGCGCCGGATGCTTTTTCTTGAGCACCTCGAGCTGCTGCTTGAAGTAGCTGCCGACTTCCTCGACATGCGCGAGGAAATCCGGCTTCGGCACGGTGCCCAAAACGACGTTGGCCGCGGCGCAGGCGAGCGGGTTGCCGCCGAACGTCGTGCCGTGGTCGCCCGCGTGGAAGGCCTTGGCGACCTCGTCCGTGACGATGAAGGCGCCGATGGGAACGCCGCCCGCGAGTCCTTTGGCCAGCGTGACGATGTCCGGCTTGACGCCGTACTTCTCGTAGGCGAAGAACTTGCCGCTGCGGCCAATGCCGGCCTGGATCTCGTCGAAGATCAAGAGCGCATGGTACTTGTCGCAGAGCGCGCGGACCTTCTTGAGGTAATCGTTCTCCGGCGTGTAGACGCCGCCCTCGCCTTGGATGGTCTCGAGCATGACGGCGGCCGTCTTCTCGCTCATCATCGACTCGAGCTCCTCGATGTCGTTGTAGTGGACGTAGTCAAAGCCGTCCGCAACGGCCCGAAGCCCTCGTGGTACTTCGGCTGGCCCGTCGCCGTCAGCGTTGCGATCGTACGGCCGTGGAAGCTGTCCCAGGCCGTGATGATCTGGGATTTCTCTGGGTCGACTGATGCGCGTACTTGCGCGCGATCTTGATGGCGCCCTCGTTCGCCTCAGCGCCCGAATTGCCAAAGAACGCCTTGTCGAGGCCCGAGAGTTCGACGAGCTTCGCCGCTGCGTCGGCCTGCGGCTGCGTGTAGTAGAGGTTCGAGCAGTGGATGAGCTTCTTCGCCTGCTCAGAGATGGCCGTGACGAGCGGCTCGTAATCATGGCCGAGCACGTTCACAGCGATGCCGCCGAGAAAGTCGAGGTACTTCTTGCCGTTGTTGTCCCAGAGGTACGCGCCCTCGCCGTGGTCCAGCACGATCTTGTAGCGGTTGAACACCGGCAGGTAGTCCTTCGCATCCTTCTCGAATATATCTTTATCTGTTTCCTGCATGAAATCGCATCCTTCTTTATCTGAAATTCAGCGCACGACCTGTGTGCCGATACCCTGCGAGGTGAAGATCTCGAGGATGATCGAGTGGTCGAGCCGCCCGTCGATGATGTGCGTCTTGCCCGTGCCTTCTCGAGGGAGGTCAGGCAGCTTCGACTTTCGGGATCATGCCGCCCTGGATGATGCCCGACTTGATGTAGTCGCGCGCCTCCTGCATGTGGAGCGTCGAGATGAAGGAGGACTTGTCTGTAAAGTCCTTGTAGATGCCCTCGACGTCCGTCAGCAAGAGCAGCTTCTCGGCGTTCAGGCGCCGGCGATCTCCGCCGCGACATAGTCGGCATTGATGTTGTAGCTCTCGCCGTTCTTGCCGACGCCGATTGGCGCGATGACGGGCACATAATCCTGATCCAAGAGATCCTCAATCAGGGCGACATTGACCTGTTCGACGGCGCCGACGTAGCCGATGTCGACTTCTTCTTCTCATCACCATCGTAGACGGTCGCGAGCTTCTTCTGCGCACAGATGAGGTTCGCGTCCTTGCCCGAGAGGCCGACGGCGCGCACGCCGCGGTGGTTGAGCAGGTTGACGATCTCGGAGTTGACCTTGCCGTCGAGCACCATCTCCGCGATCTCGACCGTCTCCGCATCCGTCACGCGCAGGCCGGCGACGAAGGACGATTTCTTGCCGACCTTCTTGAGGAAGCCCGTGATCTCTGGGCCGCCGCCGTGCACGATGACGGGGCGGATGCGACGTACTTCATCAGCGCGACGTCCTGCATGACCTTCTCTTTGAGGTCCTCGTTGATCATCGCATTGCGCCGTACTTGATGACGATGGTCTTGCCGTAGAATTCCTGGATGTAGGGCAGCGCCTCGACGAGGATGGCCGCCTTATCCTTGGCTGTAAATACCATAGTGTTATCCTTCCCCTATCGTTTGTACTGCGTGCTGCTGCCGATCAGGTGTGATACTCGCCGTTGATCTTGACGTATTCGTAGGAGAAGTCGCAGGTCCAGACGGTCGCCTCTTCCTCGCCCTGGCCCATGTCGATGGAGATCGTGATGTCGTGCTGCTCCATGACCTTCGCCAGAGCCTCGGCATCATGCTCCGCGCCGACGCCGTGTGCATAGACAGGGACATCGCCGAACTTGACGACGACCTCTTCGGGGTCCATCGGCACGCCGGCATAGCCGACGGCACAGATGACGCGGCCCCAGTTCGGGTCAGCGCCGAAGAACGCCGTCTTGACGAGCGGGCTCTTGGCGACGCTCATGCCGATCGCCTTGGCATCGGCGAACGTTTTCGTGCCCGTGACGTGGACCGTCAGGAACTTCGTCGCCCCCTCGCCATCGTCGGCGATCTCCTTGGCGAACTCCTTGCAGAGCTTGTCGAGCGCTTCCTTGACGATGGCGTAGTCTTCGTTCTCCTCAGTGATCGGCGCATTGCCGGCAGCGCCGTTGGCCATGACGATGACCATGTCGTTCGTACTCATGTCGCCGTCGATCGAGATCATGTTGAACGACGTCTCGACGATCTCCGAGAGGGCCTTCTGCAAGAGCTTGCCGTCGATGGCGAGGTCCGTCGTGATGAAGCAGAGCATCGTGGCCATGTTCGGCTGGATCATGCCCGAGCCCTTGGCGATGACGCCAAAGCGGACTTTCTTGCCGCCGACCTCGATCTCGAGCGCGGCCGACTTCGGATGCGTGTCCGTCGTCATGATGGCCTGGCTCGCCGCGCTGCTGCCGTCTTCGGAGAGCGCGCTGACCGCTCCTTGACGCCGTTTTCCATCTTGTCCATCGGCAGCGTCACGCCGATGACGCCCGTCGAAGCGACGATGACGTCGAGCGGGTCGCAGCCGAGTGCCTTGGCCGCAATCTCCTGCGTGGCCTTGGCGTCCTTTGCGCCCTGCTCACCCGTGCAGGCATTGGCACAGCCAGCATTGGCGACGATCGCATGCGCCGTGCCCGTGGCGACGACAGCCTTCGATGCGAAGACCGGTGCTGCCGCTACGGCGTTCTGCGTGAAGGTACCGGCGACGACGGCCTCTTTCTCCGTGTAGATGACGGCGACGTCGAGGTTGCCGCTCTTCTTGATGCCGGCCTTGACGCCAGCTGCCTTGAAGCCTGCGGGAACGTGACGCCCGCTGCGTTCTTGAATTCGTTTACCATATCGGATTCCTCCTATTATTGTATGCTCTGTATGCTGTATAGATTGACTGCTCAGGGTACATCGGCACGAAGTCGAGCCCCATCTTCTCATCGAAGCCGCAGGCGATGTTGAAGTTCTGGACGGCCTGGCCAGCAG
>ENA-OQEN01000050-OQEN01000050.1-human-gut-metagenome-genome-assembly--contig:-NODE-50-length-42204-cov-3.343370_pt1 | contig 42204 bp, 53 predicted proteins | sample MGYA00242791_ERZ504627 | MGnify/ENA primary metagenome ERZ504627 (study PRJEB26092, sample SAMD00036316) | human gut metagenome | host: Homo sapiens | study: EMG produced TPA metagenomics assembly of... | reverse complement strand
CGCAAATTTTTCCTGAAATGTTGCTACATCCATCGGATTCTGATAGCTCTGTTCTCCGGTTCCAAGCAATTCTGCCGGAAGCAGATAGGCAAGCTGCGTACCTTTGACCGTGATACTCTCACCTGTCATGATATCGTTTTTGTTTACCTGTTTTCCAGTCACTTTGGAACTTGCGATGTAGTTTTTGCCTGCCAGCATCAGTTTCTGCAGGCCTGAAAGATCCAACGTTGTATTTTTCCCATTAATAACAATCGCACTGCTGAGGTCAGCACTCTTTGAGCCGCAGTATTCCCTGTATTTTCTGCATCATCACCAATACCACTATAAATATTTTTAAAGAGGCAGTTCTCATTCAGGCTGATTTTTCTGACCCGAAGCCATAATAATTTCCTGCGAGCTTTACATTATTGTTCTTGCCGGAAATTGTCAGGTCATCTGCAAAATATGTCGTACCCTCCAGGCTGACTTCTTTGCCCGAATCCACATTCAGTCCCTTTGCCCAGAGATTCACGCCTGTAGCACTTGCAAAGCTGCTGCCGTTTCCAATATTGATCTCACCGGCGCAGACTACCTTATCTCCGGAATTGATTTTAAGAGAAGCATTATTTTTTACATGAATACTCTGCGTGGAAAGTTCTCCCTGCGCGGTTTCTGTCTCTTCTGCCTTGCTCTTTGGCAGAAGCCCGGCATAAATGCTTCCCTGGATCGTAGATTCGCTCTCTGCATTTCCTTCGCAGACAATTCCTCCATCTGCTACAACGATCATATTCATAAGGTCAGGCAGAGTAGAAGCGTCGGAAACTGTACCGCCGGTACACCCAGGCGGATATCTGTCTCGATAATAGCTGCATGACCTTCGGGTCAACATAGATGACTTTGAGATTCTTAAGAAGAATCCCGCTCTTTGTATTGGAAGTTCCGGTGCTTCGGATCACACTCATTTCCGCTCCGGCACTGTCCGACGGATTTGTGATGACCAGTGATTCTTTCTTTGCATCAAACACAGAAGAATCTTTTAAAAGATCCACGTAGTCAATCAGTTTGTGCAGACTGTACTGCTTCTTGCTTCCATTGTCTCCAACTCTTTTGACCAGTTCATCCAGAAAAAATGTCTCAAACTGGCTCTGACGCTGTGCATCCATTGTCGCATCCTGCGTATTGCTGTCTTTATCGTAATCTTCCAGAACCTTTGTGTATGCTGTGGACATAGCCTCGCCCACATCCTCCTGGAGTCCTGTACGTATTTCCTCCAGTGCACGTTCTGCTGTATAAAAGCTGTCTTTTCCCTTGAGGTCGGTGACCTTCATGTTAAAGTTTGCCAGAGCAATATACAGGATCAGCATTCCCAGTATCGCTACAAAGGAAACTGCGATCAGTACTGAAAAAAGGGAAAATCCTCTGTTGTTGTCTTTGCGCTCTTTCATTGCCATTCTCCCGAAAAAATCAATCTTCTTTGGAACCATCCAGTGATGCGATCAACTCGCTGTCCGGAAAATTCTTCTCTGCAGCGCCTTTTTTGAAAACCTCAACCTTAACTGTATAGATACGGTCTTTCAGATCCTGATCTTTTCTTTGACTTCCACGCCAGATACTTCGTCATATGCCAGACGATATCGCTGCCGTTCGAAATAATTCGCCGCTTTTTTGATCACCTGCGAATAGTTAAACTGATTCGTACCGAGTACGACTCCTGCCGCAAGTGCAAAAAACAGAACAAATACGACAATAACGGTCGGTGTCGAAACCTTTTTCTGATCTTTTCGGCTTCAAGTTCTGCCGCATAGGCTTCATCTTTTTGTCGTTTTTTGTCGGCTTTTTCCTTCTGCTTTGCTTTATCCTTCGCCTGCTTCGCAGTAAGCATCTCCTGCTTGGCTGCGTCCTTTTCTTCTTTTTTCGCTTCCCGCTCTGCCTGTTTTTTCTTCTTTTCAGCTTCCTTCTTCGCTTTCTTCTCCTCGAACAAAGCTTCCTCTTCTAAGTCATCCTCATCCGGCTCACCAAAAAGAATCTCAGAAATCGTTTTCTTTTTATGTTCTGTCTCTTCTTCCTCGATTTCCGCTTTTTTCTTCTCTGCCTTTTTCCGCGGCTGCTTCACCTTTTTTACCGGTTCCTCCGTTTTTTCGCCAATATCCTCGATATCAGCCAGATCCCCGTTCAACAAACTTTCTGCCATAGAGGACTGCAACAATGCATCCAGGCTATCCTCATCTGCCGTATATGGATTTTTTCCTTCTCTGACAGTTCTGGTTCTTCTGACATTCCCATATCCATCGAACCAAACAAAGCATCATCGAACACGCCCTCTGGCAACGCGGTATCTTCCTGCATCTGCAAGTCTGCTTCTCCAAAAACATCGGTATTGTCCGCCTGCACCGACGGCTCTTCCTGTGGTGGTTCTGGTTTCACATTCTCCTGATTTGCCTTCTCGATCAGGGCATCCAGACTCATATCGTCCGTTTCCTGTTCCTGCGGCTTCTTCTTTACGACCGGATTGGCACCGGCATCCAGTTTCGTGATATCAACATCATCAAAATCAATATCATCGAAATCCAGATCTCCAAGATCCATGCCATCTAAATGATCCAGTTCATCGAGAGAAATGTCATCCATATCATCTGCATCGACATCCACGCCGGAATCTATATCAATATTCTCATTCAATTCTCCATCCATCGATGATAATTCATCCAACAGACTATCCAGATTGTTCTCGTCCAAAATGTTCCTCCATGTGTATCACAAATTCCACAGATAAAAGTATCATATCACATTCATTTCTCCAAGACAAGTAAAACCACTACATACCAGCACGCAAAAAGGCACCATACAAACTGCTGTATGGTGCCTGCCTTTTTATTCCCAATCATCAAAATCCTCATAATCATCATACGCGCCATTGGCATAGTTCTTCGTATAATTGATATTGCTTGACCGCTTCTGCTTTGGCTGCGGACGACTGGATTCCCGTTTTTTGTTGTTCTGCTTCTTCTTAACCGATTTCTGTTCCTTTTCTAAGCGCATCTGGACTTTATTTTTGTCCGGAATTGCGATCGTCGGCTTACTCTCCTTTGGACGGGATGGCTTGCTTCTTCTGCCTCTGTCTTCCTCATCCTCATCCTTTTTCGGAAACTTAGGAGCACCTCCGTAGTTTCGGTTTGGACGCTCATTTCTCGGTGGTCTGTCTCCATATGGTCTGTCACCGTATGATTTCTCTCCATATGATCGGTTTCCATTTCCACGCGGTGGTCTGTCTCCACCTGCCTGTCGGTCACCTCGCGGTGCGCCGGAACGATCGGATTTCTGGAATCTTGTTCCTCCACCTGGTCGTTTCTCCCGATCAAAATATTTTCCTTGTCCTCTGTTCATGCTGGAACCACCTTCTCTTGTTCCTTCCGTTGCCACGTCTTTATCTCCTTTCGTAACTTTTGCATGGATTTTATTTTTTAGCTTGCATGCATTTTATACTCAATCCTCAGCTTGTCCGCGATCAGGGCAATAAACTCGGAATTCGTCGGCTTTCCTTTTCCTGCACTCACCGTATAGCCAAACATATCCTCGATGACTTCGATCTTGCCTCTTCCCCATGCCACTTCAATCGCATGACGGATGGCACGCTCCACACTGCTGGACGTCGTCTTGTATTTTTTCGCTATACTTGGATACAACAGCTTCGTTATATAATTGAGCATATTCATATCATTGACTGCCATCATGATGCCCTCACGTATGTACTGATATCCTTTGATATGCGCCGGAATACCGATCTCACGGATGATCTCCGTTACGTCGTTCTCCATCGTATGCATACCATAGTCATACTCATTGTTGGCTGGCAGTTTGGTATCCTCATCTTCGCATCCTTCCATCGGCTCCCCAACCTTTGCAAAGTCTGCAATCTGTATAATTCGTTTTGCCAGTACCTTCGGATTACAAGGTTTCATCATATAATAATCAGCACCCAGATTGAATGCCATATTGATGATCCGGCTCGAACCCACCGTCGACAAGAAAATAATCTTCAAATCCACCAGTGACTGGTTCTCCCGCAGCTGCTCTAATACCTCCAGACCGTCTACGTTGGTAATGAAAACATCCATCAGCAACACATCCGGCTGTGCCTGCAGCACCTGATCATACACCTCGTTGCCATCCGCCGTACAGCAAACGATGTCGAATCTCTCCCCATTATAGCTTCTAACTGCCGACCGAGCATCTCATACCCGGCATCCGCAATCATCACCCTGATTCTCTCCGTATTCATATTATCCTCCCTTCTTGGAACCAACCTCCTATCAATCAAAATTAACCATAGGAAGATGATATAATTTCAAAATACCATTGTCAAGCGCATTTCCACAGAAATTTTCTTTTTGTGGATAATTTTGTCTACGCGCTTTTCATCTTCGATTCGAGTCGTATTTTGTCGGCGATAAGTGCTATAAATTCCGAGTTCGTCGGCTTCAGCTTTCCCTGCTGCAATGTATATCCAAATAGCTCATGCATCGTGTCGGAGTTGCCTCTGCTCCATGCCACCTCAATGGCATGCCGGATGGCACGTTCCACACGGGATGGTGTCGTTGCGTATGCCTTTGCAATCGAAGGATAGAGCTGCTTCGTGATGGAATCGAGGATATCCATATCCTGTACTGCCATCAGGATAGAGCTGCGCAGATACTGGTATCCCTTGATATGTGCTGGCACGCCTACCTCATGAATGATTTCCCGTAACCTTTACTTCGAGCTTTGTCTGCAGTTCTTCTCCTGCATCCTCCGGCTGGCAGACACTCATCCCCGTCTGTTTGCCACGCGCTAAGGTCAGGATTTCCTTTTCCAGATCAAGATCATTATATTCTTCATCGATAAAACGGACGAAAATATGATCAACATTTCCCCGGCATGTATTTTGTGCAAATCGAATCTGGCTGGCATTCCCCTGCAACAGGAAGCGGTATCCACGGGTTCCCCATCCGTTGACCTCTTCCATCACTGCCAGTCCATCCAGATTCGGCAACAGGAAATCCAGCAAAATGACATTTGGATTTTGTGCGCGAATTGCCGAAACTGCGTTTCCGCCGTCTGAAATAATATCGCACACGCAAATATCCTTATTCTTTGCAAGCTGCTGTCTTAATTCCGTCGCTGCCTTTGTATCATGTTTTATGATAAGCACTTTTGTCTTCATAAAACTATCCCCCTCTAATCTTGATATCAAAGACATTATAGTTTCATTATTTTGCGAGGGCAATACATAATAAAACGCAAGTTGCGACAGTAAATATTGACAGCATTTTCGGTCAATTTTTCCCATTTTTTACTGCATCATTTCTTCGATGAAAATGCCGTAGCCTCGTGTCGAATCGTTGACAAATACATGTGTCACTGCCCCGATCAGCCTGCCATCCTGCAGGATTGGTGTGCCGCTCATTCCCTGCACAATTCCGCCGGTCAGAGAAAGCAATGTCGAATCGGTTACCTTAAATTCCATACACCGTCCGTTCTCATTGTCAGAATCGACTGACACAATCTCGATTTCGTATTGTTTCGACTCCCCGGATACCGACGAAAGCAGATACGCGGTTCCGACATGCACCTCTGATTTTCGTCCAACTGCCACCTGGATGTCCTGCGTATGTGTCTTTTGCTGTCGTTTTGTCAAGTATCCGTGAATACCAAAGGCACTATTTTCCTCCACGCGCCCGATCACATACCGTCCGGTATAATTGATGATGCCTCCAGTCGTCCCGGCTTATCCGCTTCCGGCTTTTTGATGCGCACGATCGTCGTCTCATACACCGCGCCATCGGACACGCGGAACATAATTCCTGTGTCGTTGTCGTTGATGCTGTGTCCAAGTGCAGCAAACCGTTCTCCATCTGTATAGGTGATCGTTCCGATTCCGGAAATATCATCCTTTACCCAGAGTCCAAGCGCATAGCTGCCATCCTTTTTCTTTACCGGTGTTACACGCACCGTCCGGTACTCATTTTCCCGGCAGACACGAAGCAGCAATTCGTGTCCTCCGCTTTGCTGTACCAGTTCCAGCATTGATTTTTTATCGTCCACACTCTGTCCATTGATACGCATTACATAATCGCCCGGCGACAACAGATTCTCACATGGGTTGCATGTGATTCCCTGTTCGTCCACAACCGAATTGACGCCGATCACCATTACACCTTTTGTTTTTACATAGATTCCAACTGGTTCTCCCGACGGACAGACCATGCATTCGGTCTCCCCTTCACTTGATACAACCGGCAGGGAATCCGCCTGCGTCTCCACATCTGTATCTCCTCCCTTTGCGAACAGGAACTCCCGGTTATGATACCCTAAGATGCTAAGCACTATCAGCAACAGTACAACTAAAAAGATTCGATACTTTCTCACATCGTTTCCTCCTCTCCTGATTTCATTTCTTTATTTCAAATCGCTTTATTTCATATAATTTGTGCTATAAAAAAGAGTACATAGATTCCTCCATGTACTCTTAGTATCGAATATTTCATTCTATGTAATTCAGTTTATTTTTGCCTGTTCTGCCAATCCTTTCATCTCGGTCACAGTGTGAATCGTCGTCTCCGTGATTTTTGCACACCGATGAGTCTTGCCAGTTCTTCAATTTCCTCTTCCTTTGAAAGTAACCGGATGCTGGAAATTGTTTTCTCATTTTCCACATTTTTTTCAATCAGATAATGTGCATCTGCCATCGCTGCGATCTGGGAAAGATGAGTGATACAGATAACCTGATGCTGCCGTGACAGGATTGACATCTTCTCTGCCACCTTCTGTGCGGTTCTGCCACTGATACCGACATCGATCTCATCAAAGACAAGTGTCGGTGTGTCGTCCTGATTTGCAAGACAGGATTTCATTGCCAGCATGATTCGCGACAGTTCACCACCGGATGCAACCTCATGCAGCGGACGCATCGCTTCACCGACATTCGTCGAGATATAGAAGCACGCATCATCGTAGCCATTTGCAGAATAATTCGGGGATGTCTCAAACCGCATCTCAAATCGGACCATATTAAAGTTCATATCCTCCAAGGACTCCCGGATCTTCTTACAAAGCTTTTCCGAAAGTGCCCGTCTGTGCTCGGATAATACCCGGCAGCTCTCTTCAAGCTTCGCCGTCTGTTTCTTCCATTGTGCCTCAATCTCCTGCATATGCTCCTCATAGCCGGAAAGAGCATCATATTCTTTCTCGAAAGCTGCAAGGCTTTCCAAAATCCGGGAAATGGAATTTCCGTATTTTGCCTTTAAGGAATTGATCTGATCCAGACGACTTTCCATCTCACGAAATTGTCCTTCATCAAACTCCATATCCTTCATATACTCACTGATCTCACGATTAAAGTCTGACAGCAGACCATCGGCATCCTCTAAGATACCAGCCGCATCGGCAAGCTCCTCATCCAGCTCCGTGAGTCTGCGCATATCCTTGATTGCACGTCCTAGCTGTTCTCCCGCAGAAGTAGCTCCATATCCGGTCAGTGCATAGATGTCGTTTGCATATTGCAGGATTTCCTTTGCATTGACCGCCTTCTTGTACTGCCGTTCCAACTGGACATCCTCGCCATCGACCAGCTTTGCATCTTTGATTTCCTTAATCTGATACTGCAGGAAATCCATGCGTTTGTTTTTCTCTGCCTCGTCCATGCTGCCTTTTTTCTTTTCTTCTTCAAGTTCCCGGTAGGTATGATAATCTTCCTGCACCTGTTTTTTCAACTTCTGGATATCCTCCCCGCCAAAACGATCGAGTATCTCCAGATGCTTCGCCGGCTTTAACAGCGTCTGCTGCTCATGCTGTGCATGTAGATCAATCAGAAGCGATGCGATTTCTTTTAACCGCGTGATCGTCACCGTCGTATCATTTACCCGGTTGACGGTTCTGCCATTCGGCGATAACCGCCGGGATATCAGCAAAGTACCGTCCTCATCCGGTGTCACCTCCAGCTTCTCAAGCGCTTCCACAATTGCTGGCTGGTCAACCGAAAATACAAGCTCGACCAGTCCATCCTTTGTGTCATCCCGCAACAGTTCTTTCGGGAATTTACCGCCCAGACAGATTCCCAGAGATCCAATGATAATAGATTTACCAGCACCCGTCTCTCCGGTCAGAATATTCAGCTGCTCGTGAAAATCAATGTCAATCTCCTCGATCAGCGCTATATTTTTTATGTGCATTGTCAACAACATTTTTTTATCTCTCCAATTATATGTTCTGCCTGCTGCCCATCTTTGATCGCCAGAAACAGCGTATCATCGCCTGCAATACATCCCATAATGCCTTCCACCGACAGATTGTCGATTGCAGCACCAACCGCCATCGCCATACCAGATACAGTTTTGACTACAATAATATTCTGTGCGGCTTCAATCGAAAGAATACACGATGCCATCACATGCTGATAGGATGCATGTGTTCCGGTATCAGGTTCCAGACTTGCAGCATAACGATGCTTCCCACTTCCGTAGGAAACTTTTTCCAGTTTCAATTCCCGTATATCTCTCGATACAGTTGCCTGTGTTGTCTCAAATCCAAGTGCCTGTAAACGTCTGGTAAGCTCTTCCTGCGTGTCTATCTCATATTCCGATATCAATTCCAGCAATGCCTGCTGGCGTCTCTGCTTACTCATGTTAAGCGCCTCCTATTTTTTCCCGAAGTACACTATAAAAGCTGACATCATACATTTTTATCAATCGGATCTCACGCTTCGAGCAGGTCACTTCCACGCTCTCACCCGCAGATAATTCGATATTGTCTGCTCCGTCAAAGGAAACGATTGCTTCTGTCTCCTGTGTTCTCCGTTTCTTGACAACCTCGATCCGTATACGGTCTGCACTGTCAAACACGACGCTCTTGGAGGTAAGCGAATGCGGAGAAATCGGTGTCACAACGACTGCCTTGGATTTCGGGCTGATGATCGGTCCACCGGCGGACAAATTATATCCGGTCGAACCAGTCGCGTCGCCACAATCACACCATCTGCCTCATACGTGTCTAACAACTGCTCATTTACATAGATATTCAGACCAATGATCCGGGAAAATCCTGCACGTGTGATCACCACATCGTTCAGGCAGGAAAAGGATGTCTCTCCCTTGCGTCCCTCAATCATCATCCGTTTTTCTATGCTGTAATCGTCCGCCAGCAGACGGTCGATTGCTTTATATGCGTTTGACTCTTCCACCTCAGTTAAAAAACCAAGCGTTCCGAGATTGACGCCCATAAGTGGAACATCATAGGTTCCAATGCTGTGTGCTGCACGGAGCATCGTTCCATCCCCGCCAAGCACAATCACAGCCTCTACGCCTTCCATGTATTCGGGCTTGATCGTCGTGCCATTGTAGTGCTGCTCATCGCTCACCACAACCGCCTGCGCACCTTTTTCCCTGATGTACGCAACGATATCCTGCGAAAGTTTTAAATTGATGTCTTTGTCAGTATTTGCGACGATTAAAAACTTATTCATTACCCGGTTCCTTATCTAACGTATCATGTGAAGCTGTAACAACTGCTTTTATATCAATGGATGAAGCATCCACGATTTCCTGATCTTGTTTATTCTTGGATAAGAATAATAAATACTCAATATTTCCCTCTGGTCCCTTCACCGGAGAAAAATCCAGTGCCAGCGGATAAAAATCAATCGAAGAGGCATAGTCCATCACCATGCGGATCACCTCTTCATGGACAGCGCGGTCACGCACAACGCCCTTTTTTCCTACCTTTTCCCGTCCGGCTTCAAACTGCGGCTTGATCAGACAGACTACCTGTCCATCCTCTGTCAGAAGATTCTTTACCGGAAGCAAAACCTTCGTCAACGAGATAAACGATACATCAATCGAAGAAAATGCTGCCAGCTCGTCAATATCCTCCGGCACAACATAACGGATATTCGTCTTTTCCATGCAGACTACCCGCTCGTCATTGCGAAGCTTCCACGCAAGCTGTCCATGTCCGACATCGATTGCGTAGACTTTTGTCGCTCCGTTTTGCAACATACAATCTGTAAATCCGCCGGTCGAAGAACCGACATCCATGCAGACTTTGCCAGACAGTGTAATCGGGAATTTCTGCATTGCCTTTTCCAGCTTCAGACCGCCGCGGCTCACATACGGCAGAGTTTTCCCCTTTACCTCGATCCCCGCGTTCTCTGGAAATGTCGTCCCAGCCTTATCTTCTTTGTTGCCATCTACATATACAATTCCCGCCATAATGATTGCTTTTGCTTTCTCTCTCGAAGCGCCAGTCCTTTCTCCACAAGCAATACATCCAGCCGCTGTTTCTTCTGCTTCTCCATCGTTCTTCCTCTATATTATTTCTATTTCAAATGTTTCTTATAACACGGTACAATCTTTTCTGCCAGTCCCTCTGCATCGATCTGCATATGGTGCCTTAACTCCGGAATTGTTCCCTGTGGCACACTCGGAAGTGGAATCGCTCCGCTGATAAATGTATACTGTTCCGGACTGTTTTTCTCTGCCAGATACGCATGCAACTTCTCGCCATATCCGCCCTGCATGATCGTATCCTCCAATGTTACAAAGACGGTATGCGTCTTCATCAGCCGGTCTAAAAGCTCCGTATCAAGCATCGACTGGAACCGCACATTGACCAGTGTCACAGGAATCTGCTTCGCCTCTAACCGTTCCACAAGGCGGTCTGCTTCCTCCATCATATGTCCACAGGAGAACACTGCCACGCCAGATGCCTCCTGTATCACTTCACTCTTTCCATAGACAATCGGCGTCTGAATATCCGCATGTCCCTTATACGCACTGCCTCTTGGATACCGGATTGCAATCGGTCCATCATATGCATAGGCATAATCAAGCATTGCCTCCAACTCATACCGGTTCTTCGGAGCCAGTACGATCATATGCGGCATATGCGACAGATACGCCAGATCATAGATACCCTGGTGCGTCTCTCCATCCTGTCCGACAAGACCGGCACGGTCAATCGCCAAAATCACATGCAGCTTCTGCAAGCACACATCATGTAGAATCTGGTCATACGAACGCTGCAGGAACGAAGAATAGATTGCCACGACAGGCACCATACCTGCGGCAGCCATACCAGCAGCAAAAGTCACCGCATGCTGTTCTGCAATTCCCACATCGAAAAACCGCTTTGGGTACGCCTCTTCAAATCGTACCAGTCCGGTTCCCTGTGCCATCGCAGCCGTGATCGCTACAACATCCTCATGTGTCTCTCCAAGCTTCACCATCTTCTTCGCAAAAATATCGGTGTAACAGCTTGTCTTTTTCGCGGCAAGCACCTTACCGGATATCCGGTCAAACGGCGCAATCCCATGGAAATAATCCGGGTGCCGCTCCGCATAGCCATAGCCTTTTCCTTTTTTCGTCTTCACATGAATAATAATCGGTTTATCCAGCCGGAATGCATGCTGAAATGTCGTGATCATCTGATTGATATCATGTCCGTCAATTGGTCCGACATACGTGATTCCAAGCTCCTCGAAAAACATGCCCGGCACAAAAAACTGTTTGATATTATCCTTCGAGCGCTTCAGTACCTTCGCAATCTTCTTTCCGGTTTTTGACCCCATCAGACTGCTTTCCACACCGGTTTTTAACTCATTGTACGCATTTCCAAGCCGGATTTCATTCAGATACTTGGACAGACCGCCGACGTTTTTACCGATCGACATATTGTTGTCGTTAATGACAACGACACACCCGGTTTTCAACTGCGCAAGCCCGTTTAACGCTTCATACGCCATACCTCCGGTCAGTGATCCGTCACCAATCACAACGGCGACCTTCTCATCCCCGCCGCACAGATCTCTGGCGATTGAATACCCCATCGCCGCTGAGATACCAGTCGAACTGTGTCCGGTGTCAAACGCATCGCACGGACTCTCGTTGCGTTTTGGGAACCCGCTTAAGCCATCGTACTGCCGCAGTGTCTCAAACGCATCCTTTCTTCCGGTCAGGATCTTATGTGTATAGGATTGATGTCCGACATCAAAGATCAGCTTATCTTTTGGGAAATTCATCACTGCATGCAGTGCCATCGTAAGCTCCACCGTACCAAGATTGGACGCCAGATGCCCACCATGTATACTTACTTTCTCAATCAGAAAATCCCGGATCTCTGCTGCCAGTGCCGGATAATCCTGTCTTTCTATCTGCTTAATATCGTTTTCTTTTGTTATCTTCTCTAACATATGCATTTGCCTTTACCTGTCATAAATATGCTTATGCGATCAGGTTAATGGTCCCGGTTGATCAAGCTTTTTACAAGCGCGATCATATCCGCTTTTGCCCCCTCATCCCACGCTTTTATATTCTCCAATATACGGATCGCTTTCTCGGACATTTCTTCCACGTACTGCTTTGCAGCATCCATTCCGTGCAATGTCACATAGGTCACCTTATGGTTTTTATCATCCGAATGTAATGGTTTGCCAAGCAACTGCTCGTCCCCGACCAGATCTAAGATATCATCCTGCACCTGAAACGCAAACCCGACTGCATAGGCGGCCTCATCTAACTGTGCGACAACCGCATCATCTGCACCAGCAAGATATGCACCACACATACATGCCGCCGCGATCAACGCGCCTGTCTTATTCTCATAGATAAACGCAAGCTGATCTTCATCCATCGGAAGTCCGGCACGCTCCACATCAAGCACCTGTCCGCCAACCATACCATAGATACCAGCTTTTTTTGCAAGCACCGCAAATGCCTTCTCCACATTGGCATCGCCCGGCTTCACCGCAAATCCCTGACACGCAGTTTCAAATGCAAAGTTTAACAATGCATCTCCGGCTAAAATCGCCATATCCTCACCAAACTTGACATGCACGGTCGGAAGTCCCCGGCGTAGCGCGTCGTTGTCCATCGCCGGAAGATCATCATGCACAAGGGAATATGTATGGATCATCTCCATTGCCGCCATAAATGGGCGCACCAGTGCCTCCTGCGGTTCCTTTGCAAACATCTCATAACACAGACGGAGCATCATCGGACGCAGCCGTTTGCCGCCTGCTTTTACCGCATAATTCATCGCAGCCAGCACAGTTTTCTGATGTCCGGTCTCCTCCGGCAGATACGCCTCTATCATCTCTTCAATTGCCTTGGCATCATACTTCATCTAATATCTTTATCTCCTTTTCCACACCTGCAAGTTCTTCCTTACAGGCATTCGCAAGCTCCACGCCCTCTGCATATAACGTCATGGAGTCTTTCAGATTTGTATCGGGATTTTCCAGAAGCTTGTTGATCTCTTCCAATCTGGCAAATGCTTCCTCTATGTTTAATTCCTTCTTTTTTTCTGCCATGTTGTTTTATTCTCCTTGTACACCATTTGTATCTGCTTCCACAGAAACGACCGTCGCATGGATTCTGCCATCATGCAGAGTAACATGAAGCGGATCGCCTGCCTGCATCTGTCCCGCTGACATTACAGGCTTTCCCTCTGATTCAAGATATCCGAACCCACCTACCAGCTTGGCTGTCGGTGCGTTGCCATGCAGTCTTGTTAACAGCAGATGCAGTTGATGTTCATATTCTTTAAACTTAAGCTGGATCCGGTTTTCAAGTCGTTCTCTGCTTTGCTTCAGCTTCTCCTGCTGCTTTTCGAGTTTTGCTCTCGGATTCAGTGCTGCCAGTTGCTGCATATACATCTGCAGCTTTGTCTCTTTCTCCTGCAGACGTCCCTGCATCCGGAGCCGTAATTCCCGCTCACAGGAATCCAGACGTGCCTGATAATTCTGTTTCTTATTTGCCACGTGATAATTCATTGTCCGCAGCCGAAGCTCGATTGTCCGTAAAATATCATCGATCAGTGGAACGGCTGCAGTTGCTGCTGCCGTCGGCGTCTCGACACGCAGATCTGCCGCATCATCTGCCAGCGATGTATCACCCTCATGTCCAGTTCCAGATATGATCGGCGTCTTCGCCTCATAGATTGCACGGACAACTGCCTCATCGTCAAAGACCTCCAGATCTTCCCTCGATCCACCGCCTCGTCCAATGATAATCGTATCCACGCCCAATCTGTCGAGTCTGCGGATACCCTGCACGATCAGCTCGCGCGCATTTTCGCCCTGCGCCCGCGCATCACAGACGATCATCTGCACATAGGGATTCCGCCGATGTGATACGCTCATAATATCCTTATACGCATTCGTACCTATGGAGATCACGACGCCGACTGCCCTTGGATATTTCGGAATCGGCTTCTTGATCGCCGTATCGAAGATACCTTCCTGTCCCAGTCTGCGTTTCAGCTCTGCATAAGCTTCGCCATGCCAGCCACGCTCTTCACGCCGCTGTACAGACACGGCATTCACACTGTACTCACTTTTCGCATCATAGATAGAGCAGCTTCCCTTCACAATCAGGATATCGCCCTGCTTGACCGTCGTCAGATTGAGCTTTGCCGCGACACTTTTCCACACATTCACACGCAGGATTCCGTTGTACGGCGCGCCCTCTGGCAGATCGCCCGGAGCTGTACAATCCTTGAGTGTGATATACAGATGCCCGGTCGGACCTTTGCTGAAGCTTGACACTTCCCCTTCAAAACAGATGTTTTTTAACAGATAATCATTTTTTATTATATTGCCAATATACGAATTGACTTCCCGGACAGAAAATACTTTCTTTCCATTTTCTACTCTCATGGTTCCTCAACCTTCGCCAATACTGCGTTGATAAATCCGCTTGCATCTGGATTACAGTATTTCTTTGCCAGTTCTACCGCCTCATTGATGCTACGCGGAATGGAACTTCCTCATCATAGAGCATCTCATAGAGTGCCAGACGCAGGATTGCAAGTTCCGGCTTGCCCAGTCTGCCGATCTGCCAGCCATCAGAGATCTCGCTGATCTTCTCATCGAGTGCCGGAAGCATGGAAAGAATCTTGTGGGACTTGTCTGCAATGTAGGCAAGATCCCCCTCTTTTACCTTTCCCGTTTCTGTTATCGCAACATCCTCCGGATCTTCTTCCGGTTCTTCGATCTTACTGATTGAATAACGGATCTGTTCTTCCATCTCTTCCTGATTGTTGAATTCTGCCTTAAATACGATCAGAAAAATATTTTCTCGTATGCTTCGTCTTGTCATAATTAACCGCCTTACTCTTTATTCATCTTGATGCCGGATACGACAACATTTACCACGCGCACATGCAGTCCGGTCATATTCTCGATTGCCTGCTTTACCTTCTCCTGCACGCCCTCGGATACTTTCTTGATGCTTGTACCATATTCAACTTCCAATGAAACATCTACGACTACATTTCCATCTGTGATCTCTACCTTCACACCGTTGGCAAGATTCTTCTTACCAAGCTTTGCAACAAGCTCCTTCGAGATATTTCCAGTCAGCTTGGAAACACCTTCTACCTCGATGGCTGCAATCCCGGCGATGGATGCCACCACGCCGTCTGCTATACTGATTTTACCAATTTTTTCTTCTTCATTTATCATATCGCTCATAATTGCCTCCTTATCTTATCCTTCCTACTTTATTTCATTGCATATGTAAAATATTATACCCAATTTATGCATATTATGCAACTAAAAAGCTTGCAACTGTGCAAGGCTTTCTGCTGATTTCTACAATTTTATTACTGTGCCAGTGTGATGACGATTGCGTCCACCGTACATCCGGTCTTTCTTGTTACAACATCCTCGACCTGTGCCCGTTTTTCATCCGGCAGATCGGTACAATTTAAGATAACATCCACGCCAGAATCGCCAATCGACACGATCGCTTCTCCGAAGCCCTTTGCCGCAAGGATTGACTCTGCTTCCTGTTCTTTCTCCGCATCCTCAGTCAGCTTCACATATGCATCGGTGGCTGCCTGTACCGCCTGTGCATCCATGCCATCCCCGTTGATGATCTCCAGCAATGTCTCCTTGTTCTGGCTGCGGCTCTGCTCCCGGTTTAATTTGATCGACACGAAATTATTTGCCGCATTTGCTGAGGTCAGCACTGCTTCCCCGATTTTTTCCTCCTCCGAGTTCAGCTCGATATACTCATCCTCCGGAACATCAGAGACCGTCAGCTCACCGGACACAATCTCCGCTGGTTTTGCATCTGTCTCCGTCTGCTCCTCTGCAAAGGCAGATTCAGTCGGTTCCAGCTCGCCCGGTGCCAGATCCAGTTTATTGCCGGAGAAATTTATGTAGCCTGCCACACCAAGCAACACGGTAAGTGCCCCGATAATAATCTGGTTTCGTTTCATGGTTTTTTTCTTCATAAAAACCTCCCTAATTTTTTACCAAAACCGCCACCTTATGTGCCGGCAGATCAAAAAGCGCGCATACCGCCAAGGTAATATCTGCAATCGTGGTACCTGTGACCGCTTCCTTTTTAATTGTGATCAACACGCCCGTGATTGTCTCTGTGCCGCCAGATCCATAATACGTCTGTGTGCGATCCCCTGCATAGATCAATACGTCAACCATGTCCGCACCGTAGGTATCCGCAAGCAGCTCCCGCAGACGCACCTCATAGGAAGCGGTTGTGTCAGACGAAGATCCGGTCTGCCCCACCGCGGTCTGCACCGTCTTCTGCGGCATCACGATCACAAGCAGCAAAATCCCGCACAGTACAACCAAAATTACCTTGTTCCATTTTTCATTTTTCTTAAATTTCCACTCCATATTCTCACCGTCTTACTACATATATACGAGCATCCTCCAGATTATAGACATCCGAAATGTATTTTTTTATTTCTTTTTCCATCTCTTCTGTTGCCTTTGCCTCACTTATGTAAATCGTGCATTGCAATAGCTCTCCACCGGCATCCGTTATGATCGCAACATCCTCAACCGAATAACCTTGAAGTTCTTTTTTGAGTCCCTCCCGGATGCCCATACCATAATAATCCGTGATGCTTCCGCCGACTCCTGTGACGGACTCCTGTCCTTCCACATGCTCGATCTCCTGCAACAATTCCTGCAGATCTCCGCTTCCAAATTCAAACAGGAATTTGAGCGGACTTGCAAGCAGCACAATCACGACCAGTCCGATGAAATACCGGATATATTGCTTATATTGATTGGACGGCGCCATATGCGTCACAATCGTTGCGAGCAATAGATAAAAGATCAGACTTTTCATCCAGCCAAACAGCATAGTTACCCTCCTATTCCATTCGTTGCCCCCGACATGATCGCGAGAGTTATGATAAATAAAACGAGTGCACTTGCCAGCGCCTGCATCAGCATGCCGATTCCATTTGCCAGCGCCGTCGTGCCATCCACATACCGCTTATCGCCCATCGGCTGAATCAGCGCGGTTGTGATCCGCACCGTAAACATCAGCAAGAAAAGCTTGATGATCGGAATCAGACAGATGCCGGACAGAATCAGGATACCTGTGATACCGATACTATTTTTTACGATCATGCCACACGCAAGATAGGTGCCTGCAAGCACCGATACGACGCTTCCCGGAATCGCAGTTAATGCCCGGTTCACCGCCGTTTTCCCAAGGATATCCATCTGCGGCTCCAGCAAGCCCTTGATCACATTTAATCCGATCACCACGACGATGATCGTCCGCAAAATCCATTTGATCAGGCTCTGCACAAGCTCACACAGTTTCGAGAAGCTGTCCTCTTTTTGCAGGTTGTTCACAAGTGCCACGATCACATAGAATTCAATGAGCGGCAGCACCAGCCGGATAATCACCGCCTGTATCAGCCAGATTCCGACCAAAACGAGATTGTATGTGCCGCCTGCCGTCGTAGCATGTCCGATAAACTGCAACACAAGCAGAAACGCCGGAACTAACAGCCGTACTGCAACGAGCACCTTGTCGAGTGCCGCAAGTGTAATCGAATACGCCATCGAAAAGGACGTCAGCAACAGCGATGTCATCAGCATATAAGTAATATAGAATCCATTTTCACTGATAAACCCTCCCGCAAAGGAGTTCGACAGATTCACAAAGATGCTTCCGATCAGGACGATACCGACCAACTCTAAGAGCAGCCCTTTGTTCTGCGACAGCTCGCCGAAAAAAACGCTGCTGATTGTCGCAAGCAATGCCGATAACACCGACTTATTGTCACCCTCCACCTGTTTTTTTACCATCTCTGTAATTGGCATAGCCGTCTGAATGCCTGTTGTTGCAACGCACGCTCCACCTCATCCAGATTCAGTTCATCGAAGATGGAGTCATAAATCACATTCGTCTGCTGTCCTGATTCTGTTATTGTCTGAGAATTGTATGATTCCTGTGTTGTTTCTGTCGTGGCTACCTGTCCACTCTGCTCTTGTGTGGCTTCTATCGTAGTTGCCCGTCCCTCCAGCTCCTGCGTGGTTCCTGTCGTGGCTTCTGGCAGTTCCTGCGCCCGCGCAGGCAGTACATGGATATCCGCAAAAAAGAAAATGGCCAGTACCACTACCAGCCATCTGCAAGTGAAATATGTAGTTGTATGTGTAGTCCGCAGGCTCATTTGGCAGGTTCCTCCATCAATCGATCAACGACAATACCGTCTGCACAACCTGCATAAAAACCGGAAGTGACACAACCAGCATCGTAAGCTTTCCAAGCAGCTCAATCTGGGATGCAACCGCACTGTATCCGGCATCCTGCTGATACTCGCCGCAAACTCACAGATATAGCGATCCCGATCAGCTTGACCAGGATCACCAGATAGGTACTGTCCATCCGGATCTTGTCCGTCAAGACTTCAATACCTGAAAGCATCACACGCATCCGCGACACGCAGATAAATAACAGCACAAGGCACACCGCCACACTGATAAATGTGCTGTACTCTGGATTTTTAGATTTCAAGGACAACGCCAAGATTACCGCCACGATTGCAAATACCATCGTCACTCCCAGATTCATACTCTGCCCCCTTAAAATCCAAACAATGTGTTGATATCCTGAAACAGCTGATTGACATAGGGAATAATCCACTCAGTACGATAATCAGACCTGCAAGGCTCACCAGATATGCCTGATCGTCCCTGCCAGAATGCTTCAATACCTGATTGATGAGTGCCACGACAATTCCAACGGCTGCAATTTTAAAAATCAACTGAATCGTCATTTCCATTCCCCTGCATCTGCTAAATCAAGATTATAATCAATAACACACCTGCGACACTTCCCACCACAAGCGACAATCGCATACGATCTTTTGCCTCTGTCTCAAGCTCCCGGATATGTCGTCCCAGATCTGCCTGCAGCAACGCCAGTCCTTCCTCCTGTGCCTGTACATCCAGATATCCGATAGTCTGTCCCAGGTTATATATATATTCCATATCTTCTTGTTTTAGACCGGAACTTTCGTACAGCCTGTCTGCATGCTTCCTCCAGATCTGATCAAAATCGGCAGCCACTTCCGTATAAGAATATGCCTGTCTCTGCTGCGCCTCCATGAGTGCCTGTGAAAGCTCTGACAGCCACGTGGCATATGGCTGGCGGCATTTTTTTGCAACACGGACAAATACCTGTGCCAGAATATCTCTCCGATACCGAAGCTCCGCCGTGGCAACGGAAAGCACACGTGCATATTCCTGCATTTCCTTCACGCGACGGCGGATTGCCATCGCGCGAAGAATCCCCATAGCCACGCAGCCGCCAAGCACACAGATGATTCCGATCAATTTGCAACCGACAGTGAACCAATGTATAACTCATTACCCCTCTCGTCAAAGATCGATTCAACCGTTCCGATCCCTGCGCTCCGTCCAAGTACGATGTAGCGTTCAAACACCTTCTCCTCGACCAGCTTCCGAAGCACCGGACGCGTGCGGATATCGTCGATCGAGTCGCCATGGATTGTCGCCAGAATCCCACAGCCACAATTGATAACATACGAGATTGCATCGATATCCTCCCGGCTTCCGATCTCATCCACCGCAATCACCTTCGGACTCATCGACCGAAGCAGCATCAACATCCCTTCCGCCTTGGGACACCCATCTAAGATATCCGTGCGGAGTCCGACATCATTCTGCGGAATTCCCATGTAGCAGGCGGCAAGCTCCGAACGCTCATCCACCACGCCAACATTCATCCCTCTACAATAACTGTTTCCATCCGATATCAGCCGCACCAGATCCCGCAAGATTGTCGTCTTTCCACATCCCGGCGGCGATATGATCAGTGTGTGCAACAACCTGCCATCCTTGATCACATATGGCAGCAGGCAAGTCGCACAGCCCTTGATCTGATGGGATACCCGAATATTAATAAACGATATATGCTTCACGTTTCTTACTCTCCCATGCTCCAATACAACCTGACCGGCAACGCCGACGCGATGCCCGCCACAAACCGTCACAAACCCCTGTCTCACTTCATCTTCATACGCATATAACGAATAATCCGTGACAGCATCAATAATCCCCCGGATATCATCCGCGGTCACGCGATACGCTTTTTTCCGATCGAGTGTCAGTCCCCCACAATTCTGCACAAAGTATTCCCCCTGCGTAAAGACCAGTATCAACGGCTCGCAGATCCGGAACCGAAGCTCTATCAGGGAGTTATAATCTATGTCAATCTGATTGATTATGTACCGAATACAAGGGGGGAGTAATTTCAAGATTTCATTTTTCACAGCATTCACCCCTACCATATATATATGCGGGATGCGGAAATATATGATTGTAAATTTTTGATTTTATCCGGATTGCAGATCGCACAATTTCTGCATGGCGGCATATTACACAAAAAAGCACGCTCCGAAACGGAACGTGCCTTTGATCATTCTGATTCAATTCGTAATTTTTAAATTACTTTGCTCTTGAAAGATACTTTCCTGTACGTGTATCGATCTTGATAATCTCACCCTGGTTGATAAACAGAGGAACATTCAATGTTGCACCTGTCTCAACTGTACATGGCTTTGTAGCGTTTGTAGCTGTATTTCCTGCTACACCCGGTTCACACTCTGTAATCTCAAGCTCTACAAAATCAGGACCTTCTACTGCAAATACATTTCCTTCGTAGATAGAAATCTTACATGTCATGCCTTCCTTAACAAACTTCATAGCGTCACCAACTACGCTCTCATCGACAGGAATCATCTCGAATGTCTCCTGATCCATGAAGTAATACAGGTTACCATCTCTGTAAGAGTAATCCATATCCTTACGCTCGATATACGCAGAATCGAACTTTGCTGTAGGGTTGAAACTTGTCTCTCTGATTGCACCTGTGATAATATTCTTATACTTTGTACGAACGAATGCAGCACCCTTACCTGGCTTTACATGCTGAAACTCTATTACCTGACAAGGCTGACCATCACATACAAAAGTCACACCATTTCTGAAATCACTTGCTTCCATAATTATCCTCCTAAAATAACATATACATTCGAAATTAAATACATTCAGTATCTTTGTTATTCTAATATACCTAATAAAAATTTTCAATAACTTTTCCGGAATTTCTGAAATTTTTCATTAAAAACCTATATAATCCCCTATTTTACCATTCGGTATGCATCCAATTATGCTGTTTTTTCGTATATTTTATATTCAATTTACATTTTTTGTATAATTTTCACAATTTTTTCACGGGAAATGGTTTGCCAAAATATTGAAATTATAGTATGCTAATATATAAGTTATCGCAAACCGCGATAAACATATAGCATAAAATTCGCATATATCATATATGTGCAATTATCAGACTGTGTCATTGTCTATCAGCATGTACTTATTGCATTGTTACATTTGCTGGTTTCAGCGTCTGCAATGCATCATTAACAAATCAGATAAGGAAGTGAATATATGAATCAACAGGAATTTTCAGCAGTCACACCGGAGTTCGAGCGTTTGGCAAAATTATGCGAAAGCCACGATATGATTGATCCCGAATTGTATACAAAATATCAGGTAAAGCGCGGGTTGCGTGATTTAGACGGTAAAGGAGTTCTGACAGGCCTTACAGAGATCTCCACAATCATCTCCTCCGAGGAGGTAAACGGTGTCACCATACCAATCGACGGCCAGCTCTACTACCGTGGAATTAACATTTATGATCTGGTCAGAGGCTTTACTTCCGAGAAACGTTTTGGTTTTGAAGAAACTGTCTATCTTCTGCTCTTCGGCGAGTTGCCGAACAAAAAAGAGCTTGCAGATTTCAACACGCTGCTCGGTTCCTACCGGAAGCTGCCACATTATTTTGCAAGAGACATTATATTAAAAACACCGACACCCGATATCATGAATGCTCTTGCGAAAAATATCCTCACACTCAGTTCTTACGATACAAACGCCATGGATGTCAGCATTCCGAACGTCCTTCGTCAGAGCATTGAGCTGATTGCGAATTTCCCGGCGCTTGCCGTGTACTCGTATCAGGCATACCGCCACTACGAGCTTGGGAAGGGACTTTATATCCACAAGCCAAAGCCGGAGCTTTCCACTGCCGAGAATATTCTGCGCCTCCTGCGTCAGGATAAATCTTATACCGATACCGAAGCAAAAGTGCTCGACTTAGCGCTTGTGCTCCATGCGGAACATGGCGGTGGTAACAACTCCACATTTACAACACACGTTGTTACCTCCTCCGGTACGGATACATATTCTTCGGTTGCCGCCTCTCTCTGTTCTTTGAAGGGGCCAAAGCACGGCGGCGCCAATGTCAAGGTAAAGCGTATGTTTGACGATCTGAAAGAGCACGTCCGTGACTGGATGATAAAGATGAAATCCGCCAGTATCTGTGCGATATTCTGGACAAGAAAGCCTTCGACCGTTCCGGACTGATCTACGGAATGGGACATGCAGTATATTCCATCTCCGATCCACGTGCGAATGTATTCCAGTCCTTTGTCGGAAAACTGTCTGAGGAAAAGCACAAGGAAAAAGAATATAAGCTTTATATGGATGTCGCTGAGATTGCGAAGGAAGTCATCGCAGACAAGCGCAAGATCTATAAAGGTGTAAGCCCGAATGTCGATTTCTACAGCGGTTTCGTATACACCATGCTTGATCTGCCGGAAGAACTCTTTACACCGATGTTCGCAGTCGCCCGTATCGCCGGCTGGAGCGCCCACCGTATCGAGGAGCTCATCAACGTAAACAAGATCATCCGCCCGGCTTACAAATCGATCGCGGAAAACCGTGCATATACACCGATTGCAGATCGGTAAGAAATTATCGTACCGGAAGCTAATCAGGAAAACGGTAAAGGGGAACGATTTCTCGTTCCCCTTTTTCAAGTTCTAATATTATATTTCTATAATCCTCGTTCTTTAAGTTTTGACACAAGTTGCACATAGAATTCCCGTACATCAAATCCCGGAATATCCTCGCGGTTCAAGTCGATCACATCCCCGTGCGAGATTCCCCGCTTGCCCTTTACAGTCAGGAACTGGTAGTCTTCTCCCCACGCAAAAGACTTCTCTCCAACCAGACCATCATTCGGTCCGTCAAACCGTTTAACAAGCAGATACGACAGATTGAGCGGGAATCGTCCGGATGATGGACGATTCAATTTCGAGCCAAAAGACTGGTAATAAATCCCCGGTGCATCCTTTGCCTCTTCATTAAATTCCGCACAATTTGTAGAGGTGAGATCATGGACGGCTGCCATGAAATCCGGATTCGTATCTCCAAGCTTTTCCGCCCCTACGTTGTATGCTTTTTCAATCGCCTTTTGCTGTGCCTCCGGAATATTGTCTAATAAATAATCGGCAAATTCACAGCCTCTGTGTGGCGTGTTGATTGTCGTAAGTGACGCAATATAATCTCCTGCGGAAGTAAGTGCGATTGCCGCTCTCGTATCAAGTCCACCTTTGGAATGCGCGATCACATTTACCTTCTCACAGCCGGTTTCCTCGACAATCTGCCTGATACGTGTCTCTAATTCCTTTGCACTGTCCCGCACAGCCGCGGCACTGTTATGGTTTCCGTAATAGATCTTCGCACCATTTTCCGTAAGCTCCGCCGGTATTCTGCCCCAGTAATTTAGGTGTTCAAAATCCCGGAAGAACACGCCATGCACCATAAGTATCGGATATTTTGTTTTACATATCTGCTTATCTGCCCGCGCAGCATTTCGCTTCGCACGCAGCTTCTCGAACTTTACTTCCCGTCTTACCGTCCGGATAATGATATGCAGCATCACCAGATGCGCAATCGGAATCCAGCCACATATAAGCCCCAACACACGCCAGCGGATTCCCAGCTGCTGTGATGTCAGATACACGCTGATCATTCCAATCCAGAATATCGTAATCTCAACCAGGAAGATAATACACAGACGGATCAGCCAGTATTTTTTCTCTACCGTAATTCCTGCCGGACCATTCGCAAACCATCGCTCATAGAATCCGCAAAACCCAAGAATCAGATAGATGGCTGCAAGCAATGTTGTCACATAAAATATCTGCAGCATGTTTTTACCAAAATTACATATCTTCAATTTTCCTGTCATTGTTTTCTCCTATCGGCATCTATCCCTGCAGTCCTGCTGACTGACGGATCATATCCTCGACAACAATATCGTAGATCTCGCCAACTGTACTGCAATACTCCAGCACCTTCCAAGGCTCATTTGTATGAAAATGAATCTTCACCAGATCCTCGTCTCCAGCCGCGATCAAGCTGTTTCCCTCGATATGATCCGTGATATAATCTGCAATTTCATCCTCATCCAAATCCTTATCTCTCCGGTCGATCAGCAACTGCGTATCATACCGATATGCAAACTGATCATCTTCTGCATCAATTGAATTCATTCCCATATTCGTTTCCTCCATCTTCAATCTTTACTCTGCTTCCGTTATTTCCTTCGTAAACACATGTCTTCTCCAATTCCAGCGTAGCCGCTTCTAGTTCAGCAATATCCAGCTTGCAGTGTTATCTGCGTCGCTCCAGCTTCGCTGCACGCATCATGTAACTTACATTGTTCACAAGCAGAATCATACATACATATACAAATCCCATAATATCTGTCTTAAACAAAAATGTAAAGATAAATATGACAATACACAAGATCAGGCATACCACATTTGTGCTCAAAAATGCCTGATACCCTGCACGGTACACAATCAACCGTTCTGCTTCATCACAAGAACTCATCCACACCTTACGAAACTGGAAGTCTAATGCATTTCCACGTTTTTCCGGATTTAACTTTTTCTCAATATCAACAGTAAGTTTCGGAATCAGAATCTCAATTGCCATCGTTATCACGAACATCGCAACAGCAATCACCCACATCGCGGACTGATATCCGCTCACTTTTCCATATCCTTTTTCTACATCATATAAGAAGCAGAAAAACAGACAAAGCTCTATAATCGAAAAAATGTTTGACATGATCATCGGTACATTCAATTTTTCCTCTAACGTATCCCACAGATCATCATTTTCACGATCTTTCTGTAACTGCTTATATAACATGTTGCATCTTGCATATGCGATTACCGGAAGCAGACATCCGAGAAGCGATACAACTGCGAAAAGTATCGGAATCGCATCAAGCGCAAATGCTCGGATTGCCGTAACAACCGCGTCGAAACTCTGCGTCTTTTCTACCTTTCCCATGATTTTACCTACAATATATCCCGCCAGAAAACAAATTGCCAACGCGGAAATCAAAATGATTAATGCCTTTTTTGTTGATTTTTCCTTCGTTTTCTTATCTTTACTCATCTTCCGCACCCTCCGTATATTCAAAGATATCTTCCACAGTCACGCCGCATGCTTTTGCAAGCTTCAACGCTAATGTGACCGACGGCGAATAATCGCCACGTTCAATCTGACTGATTGTCTGGCGCGATGTCTGCACCAAAGCACCCATCTCCTGCTGATTGACTCCGAGCTTCGACCGGTATTCCTTCAAATGATTATTCAGTGGCATCGTGATTCTCCTCTCCACCATGATATTTCGGATTCACAAACACAAAGGTTTCCCACACCTTTTTATTTTTCACTCCTCCAAAAATCATGTTTCCGTACAGATTTGAAAATATCACTGCATAGCAGATTCCAAAAGCAATATTATCCATTGCCATCCAGCCAACAGTGAACCCGACAACAGCCCCAAGAAGATATCCGAATGCAACATTCTTTTTCTCCTTTGGATCCATATTCTTCTTGTAAACAAGTTCATCTCCCCACTCGATTCCAGCCCAGAATCCGTCGCTCATACAGCCTTTCATGTAGTTGCGGATCATATCCTCAATCTTATTTTTCTGGTCGGACAACGTATCCGGCAGATACCATAAAATAAGCTTCATCGCAGCTTTGCTATCTTCAAAAATCTCTTTCAATTTCCTGACAGCTTCCTGACTCTCCATCCGCCGTTCACCTGCCATAGCTTCTGTCTCTCCGGCTTCTATAAAATAATCCTCAATCCTCTCAAACACATATATTCCGACCAGTTTTTTCTCCTGATAAATGCCGCACACCTTTCCGTTACTTACCAGTGCCTTGTCTACAGCTTTTTTATATTCTCACTGGATGCCTCAATCGGTACTGCCTCGCCCACATGGGCGCCCAGCTGGAAATCCTCTCTATCCACACGCTTACCCTTGATCGTATAGATTTTCAGCTTCTTATCCGCTTTTACAGTTCCAATCTCCATATCACACACTCCATTCTTCCGCGCCCTTACATAATTGCATTGCCCGGTTATTTATACTCACTCTTTTTATACTTGACAACTATTCTTGTCATTTGTGCACGATCTATATATAGCATATGACAAGTTTTCTTGTCAATATATTTTGACAACTTTCTCTGTCATTTTTTCGTTTGCTTTCCTCTACCCCGGGTGTCACCACATCGTGGGTTTTTCCGCTCGCATTCCACTCCTCACGCCCAGTTTTCTCTCCGTCACCTGCCTATTAGTTTCCGGTTTGGGTTGTCTCACTTGCTTTTCTCTCCCCAAACCACGCCATGGGTTTTTCCTCTCGTTTCTTACCCCACACGCCCAGTTTTCTCTCCTCCACCTGCCTATTAGCTTCTAGTTTGGGGTTTCTCGCTTACTTTTCTCTTTCTACGCCCACGACGTGGTTTTTTCCGCTCATATCCTTCTCCTCACGCCCAGTTTTCTCTCCGCTCCCCATCAATCAGCTTCCGGGGTGGGTTTTCACGCTTGTTTTTCTCTTCCTGCACCCACGACGTGGGTTTTTCCGCTTGCAAACACCCGCGCACACCAATTTAATAAAATGTATCTAACCATGCGGTCAACTCATATATAATATGTTTAGAATTTAGAAGTTCTTGATGTTCTGTTTGATACACAGCAATACCTGAACACGATGTTCAGGTAAGCCGCCACTGAGCCATGGACGGCGAATTGGCGGCGGTTGCGTGCATGTTTATTACCTATATCAGAACATCTTAGAACTTCTTAATTTCAATACATCATATATGAGTTGACCACATGGCTAGATACAAAATTAACAGGATGCGCGGGGATTCGCTCATAAAAAAACGCCATGCAATTGGGAATCCCAAACGCATGGCGTTTCATAAACTCTAAACTTATTCTGCTTTTCCGATTGAAAGGAATCCATTGTCGTTCGACTGAAGCAGGAACGAAAGTCCAATCTTCTTCTTTGCTTCCTCGGTTGCAACATAGATCTCGCCAGTCTCAACCAGAGACTTCGCAATCTCAAGCACCTTATCCTTGAACATCATCATCTCACGACGATCTCTGGAGCTCAGTTTGAACAGATACTGGTTCTTTGAACTGATCAACAGGATACTGTAAGAATGTACGTTGTTCTTTGTCTCACGCATACCGGAACCGATCATACGGGAGTTCGCAATGATAATCTCTGCATTCTCATCCGGCAGGTACTCAGACAGGATCAGCTTGTAAATCTTCAGGTAATCTTCCTCCTGATCTGCACTGACTGGCATCTCAGCAACTGCAAATTCTACAACGGAATCTGCAAGTTTGATCGTACCACCCTCGTCGTTGATCACGGCTGTACTCTCCTTCGGAACGCACAGACGGAAGAACTTGTTCTCGATCACCTTCTGTCCACTCGTTGGCTGCTTGATAACAAGGTCTGTATACTTCTTCTCCAACATATTCATAGAGATAATCGCGCTGTCATCACCGGTCTCCGCAATCTCACACAACTCACGATACAAGTCTACGATATCCGGTGTGATATACGCTACCATCTCAACAATCTTCTTCACGGCAGGGACATATGCCTGTTTAGCACTCTGCATATAAAACTCGATCTGCTTGCTCATATCGCTTGTCTTGCCAGCCTTATACTCGATGACCTTGAACAGGTTGTCCTTATCGAAGTCCTCATATCCATTGTCGTAAGCTTTCTCAAAGTACTTGATACTCTTGATCTCGCCACGATAATTCTCATCTGCCTCCTGCTGCTGGTAGATCTTACCAAGCTCATAAGCAGCCTGATAGCTTCCCAGTCCAAGGGCTTCCAAAAATGCTTTCTCAATCTCATACGAATTTGCAATGTAGAACACCTGACTCTGCTTGTACAAGGCAACCTTCAAAGCTGCCTGTCCGCTTCCGGCTTCTACGGAACGCTCCCATGTCTCCACAGAACGCTGCAAATCCTCGTTGCCAAGCTCCTGAATATCCTTGATATAAGCTTCTGCTTCCAGAATACCATTTGCCTGCGCTTCCTTGAAATACTCTAACGCCTTGATACCATCACGCTTCGTACGAAGTACACCATAGTAATAAAAACGTCCGAGATAGAATGCAACCCGTCGATGACCGAGACGATGTGCGGTCTCGTACCAGTTGAGTGCCTTCATGTAATCCTTCATCTTCTGATCGTAAATGTTACCAAGCAGGAATGCCAGATCCGGATCTTTCGTCGCATCAAACAACTGCTTTGCGTAACTGATCGTCTTCTCGAGATCCTTATACGGTGAATCATCATCGTAATACAGCTCGATCAACAGATAACTTGCCTTAATACTACCAAGCTTCAATGCCTGCTTTGCAGCCGCCATCGCGCCCTCGTAGTCCTCTAAGTAATAGCAGTACAATGCCTCACTATAATACTGGTTATCCTTACGGTTCAAGCTCTGGTCACTAACCAGGGTTGGATCAACGAATGCGAACGAGTTCGCTGTCTCGAAAATGATCTCCTCGTACTGCTCGATGATCTCCATGGATGCACATACAAAACGCATACATGCAAGACGCTTACCCTGATAGAACGCAAAGGTTACAATACCCTTTTCCATCTCCTTGTGGTAGAACGTTGTGCAGATACCATCTGCATATTCTGTGATGTATGCTTTCAACTGTAATTCCTCGTCAAATGCATCGTTGCAATAACGAAGATAATTCTCCAATGTCTTTTTGGAATCTCTTGGAATACTGTCATAGCTTACATACATCGCAAAATCCTTGTAAGTAAGGCTTGGTGCATAATATTCCTCGTCCGTATCGCTGTTGATGGTCTTTACCCAGTCCTTAGGAAGCTTGTGGATATAACCATCAATCTGGTTATGTACATAGGTGTACTGATACTGCAAACGTGCCGGATCGATTGCTTTATACTTTGGTTCCTTGCCTTTCGCACGTCTTGCCTCTGCAATCTCTGTATACAGTTTGTCCTTCTCTTCGAACTCAATACTGTCTGTATGCTGACTTGCATAATCGACACGGTCATACGCAGCCTTTGCTTTCGTATCTCCCATATCTGCAAGCTTCTTGTACCACGACATTGCCTTCTCGTAATCCACCGGTACGACAAAATCACTCTTGTTTCCATACTGATCGATACGATTTAGACCATTCTCATAGATACTACCGAGATTCATGTACGCTGCCTTGATACCACACTCCGTTGCCTTCTCAAAGAATGTAATCGCCTTTGAGAAATTCTGAATATCCAACAACATCTGTGCGAGCTTGTAGATCATCTCGCCATCCTTACTCAAATTCGTATATTTCTCATAGTACTGTGTCGCCTTATTCAAATCCACATCGACAATACAGTTGCTATACTTTCCGGTCTCATACAGCTCCCCTAATATTTTCAAGGCATCCGTACCGAAATTCTTATAATTCGGATCCATGATTGCAATATCTACAATCTTTTCGAATATCTCTACGGCGTCCTCGGCATTTCCATTTTCCATCAGGTTGATTGCCTTATCATATTGAAGTTCTACGTTGCTCTTGGCTGACTTTTTCTTGCCGCCAAGACCGGACAAAAACGGAATCTTGCTAAAAAAACTGCTAAGCTTTCCCATCTGATATCCTCCTTTGTGGTCTTTCCCCCTGCATAATTATTTATATAATAACATAGTTAAAATTCTTATGCAACAAAGACTACTTGACAGATTCAATATAATTTTTCATTTCCTCGACAGCAACCTCCTCATCCGGTCCATTGGCTTCGATTTCAAGCGCATCCCCGTTACCGAATCCAAGGCTCATCATTCCCATGATGCTTTTCGCATTGATTCTCCGGTTCTGAGAATTGATTGTAATTTTACTCTCATACTTGCTTGCAATCTGCACGAGAACGGCCACCGGTCTTGCCTCTGCATCTGCTGGTAAATTCACAACGACTGTCTTACTGATCATTTTGGTTCCTCCTTAGCTCATTGGCTATATCACTTATTTTTTTCAATCTATGATTGACTCCGGATTTTCCAAGCGGTGGATTTAATTTCTTACCAAGCTCCACTAGACTCGTATCCGGTTCTTCCATACGCAGACTTGCGATCTCCCGCAAACGCTCTGGAAGATATTTTAATCCCTTTGTCTGTTCAATATACGTGATGTCTTCCATCTGCTTGACGGCAGCACTCACAACCTTGTTTAAGTTCGCAGTCTCACAATTTACACGCCGGTTGACGGAATTGCGCATGTCTTTTAAAATGCGTATATTTTCCATATCCATCAGGGACACATGCGCCCCCATGATATTTAACAGATCAACGATCATTGATCCATCCTTGATGTAAACCACATAATATTTTTTGCGCTGGATCTGCTTCGGTTCGATTGAAAAATCACGAATCAGTCTGGCTAACATATCCGCCTGTTCCGCATGGTCACAGACGATCTCGAAATGATACCCCTTCTCCGGATCAGTCAGGGAGCCAGTTGCCAGAAATGCCCCGCGGATAAATGCCTGCTTACAGCAATTCCGTTCTACCAGAATCGGATTCACCGAAAGATAATCTCCATGATCCGTCAGCTTTAACATCTGTCTGCCCTCTGGTGTGTTAATATCCACATCCAGAAGTGCAGTAAGCTTCGTGATTTTCTCCTGTAAGATCGTGTTTTCCCCCGCGCATCGTCCAGACACCATCCCGGTATTCACCGGACATTGCGATCATAGCAGCAAGCTCTGCCATCCGGCAATGTCTGCCTGTGCTGATATGGGAAAGCAGTTCCGCTTTCACCTTTGATGAAAACGACATACCTACTCCCCTTTCACAATACGGTCTTTGCCAATATCTCTATGATACAGACGTACCGTATACGGAAGCTTCTCCAATGTCTCGTACAGTGCATTTGCCACTGTCACAGAGCGGTGTTTTCCTCCGGTACATCCCACGGAAATCACTAACTGATTTTTACCCTCTTTCAGATAATTGGGAATCAGAAACTCCAGCATATCTGTGAGCTTCTCCATAAATGCCGGATATTCTTTGCAATCCTTCACCATATCAGAGACCGGTTTATCATTTCCTGTCTGCGGGCGAAGCTCCGGAACATAATATGGATTCGGCAAAAAACGTACGTCAAATACAAGGTCGGAATCTCTCGGGATTCCATACTTGAATCCAAAGGACATCACAGTCACAATAATGTTATTATACTGTTTGCCCTCCACAAATATCTTCTCAATCTCATGCTTTAACTCTCTTGTAAGCAGATTGCTCGTATCGATAATATAATCCGCACGCTGGCGCAAAAACTCGATCTTCTCGCGTTCCTTGACGATGCCTTCGTTGATCCTGCCATGCTTGGACAGCGGATGCGCTCTTCGCGTCTCCTTATATCGCTTTACAAGCACCGGTTCATTGGCATCAAGGAAAAGAATCTCGTAAGTAAAGTTACGCTTTTTCAAAGTCTCCAGACACACGGACATCTCACCGAGTGCCTGCCCGCTTCGGATATCCACACCGATAGCGACATTGTCGACCTCAAGCTTATCATCATGCGCAATCTCTGCGAATTTTTCAATTAACATGACCGGAAGGTTATCGACGCAGAAGAACCCCATATCTTCTAACATCTTCAACACCGTTGATTTTCCTGCTCCGCTCATTCCTGTTACAATTACAAATCTCATCGGATTATTCTTACCTCCGGTTCCAACATCACACCGTACTTCTCATTTACAACTTCCTGCACATGCTGCATCACTGCCAGCACATCTGCACTGCTTGCCTGTTCCACATTCACAACAAACCCACAATGCTTCTCCGATACCATCGCACCGCCGACCCGGTATCCACGCAATCCACTGTCATCAATCAGCTTCGCTGCAAAATACCCTTCCGGACGTTTAAACGTCGATCCTGCACTCGGATATTCGAGCGGCTGTTTACTTCGTCTCGCCTCCGCCAGTTCATTCATCCGGTCAAGAATTGCTGTCTTATCTCCGTGTTCCAGTGTCAGTCCGACACCAACCACGATTTTATCTGCATCGATGATGCTATGGCGATAAGCAAACTCCATCTCATCACAAGCATAGCTTCGAAGTGTGCCATCCATCGACAGCACCTCCACATACGATACGATATCCTTCATCTCACCACCATAGGCGCCTGCATTCATCACAATCGCGCCACCGATGCTTCCCGGTATACCTGCAGCGAACTCCATGCCTGTAAGTCCCGCCTCATATGCCAGATTCGCCACGCGCGCCAGAATCGCTCCTGCCTGCGCATACACGGAAGTCCCATCCACCCGGATTTCACTCATGGCACTGCCAATCTGGATAATCAAGCCATCATATCCGGCGTCTGTAAACAGGACATTACTTCCATTTCCAAGTACACAATAATCAAGCTTGTGTTCCTTGCAATACGCGATCAATGTCTGGATTTCAGCCGTATTTTTCGGCATTGCAAAATACTTTGCCGCCCCGCCAATGCGAAATGTCGTATGCTTGCACATCGGCTCCTGCTCCAATATTTTAATCTCTTCTATCTTCAAACTCATACGTTCCTCACAAAAATAAACATAAAAAAGCCCATAAGCTCTGCTTTATCATAGCTTATGGGCAAAATTTATTCAATGTGTAAATATATAGAAAAATACTAAGGAAAACTGCTTCCCTTCGTCATTTTCACGATTAGGCATCACTAATCTTCATAATCGCACAGGCTCCACCATACATACCGGCATCATTTCCAAGTGTTGCAAGTGTGAACTTCGTGTTCTTGCATGCGTGGAATGCATACTCCTTGAAATATTTCTCTGTTGTATCTGTGATGATCGTACCTGCCTTGGATACACCGCCACCAATAACAAAAACCTCTGGATCAACCACACATGCGATCTGTGCCAATGCTTTGCCAAGCACTTTCCATGTCTGTCTACGATCTCAGCTGCAAGCTCATCGCCCTGCTTTGCTGCATCGAACACTTCCTTTGCAGATACATACTGTACGTTGCGAAGTGCAGATGGACGATCCGTTGTGTTGAGCAATGTATTTGCCATTCTTACGATACCAGTTGCAGATGTGTACTGCTCCAGACAGCCCTTTCTGCCACATCCGCAAACCTCTGTCTCATCATCGTTCACCTGAATATGTCCGATCTCACCGCCAGCACCATTCACACCGGAAAGCATCTTTCCGCCTAAGATGATACCGCCGCCAACACCGGTTCCAAGTGTTACCATAACGATGTTACTGAAGCCTTTTCCACCGCCCTGCCACATCTCGCCGAGCGCTGCCATATTTGCATCGTTACCAACCTTGACTGGAAGTCCGATAATCTTGGATAACTCATCTGCTGCATTGAAGATTCCCCATCCAAGGTTTACACAACGGAGAACGGTTCCATCTGCCTTGACTGGTCCCGGAACACCCATTCCGATACCCTTTACTTCGCTCTTGTCAATCTGCTTTTCTGCAAGCTTATCCTCGATGGATGCTGCGATATCGCCTAAGATATACTTTCCGCCCTCATCGGTGCGTGTTGTGATCTCCCACTTGTCAACCATCGTTCCTTCTGCTGTGAAAAGTCCGATCTTAACTGTTGTTCCTCCGATATCTACACCAAATACATACTTTGCCATCTTCCTCTATATCCTCCTTATTTCTCTTAGACATTATGTGAATTTTTCGCTATATTCTGTGTTACACGGTTATACAATTCCTGAGCCGCATTGTATCCCATCTTCTTCTGTCTGTGGTTGACAGCTGCGGCCTCTACGATAACCGCAATATTTCGTCCCGGTCGAATCGGAATCGAATGACTGACGATCTTATTTCCGAGAATCTCTGTATACTGATCCTCCAGTCCCAGACGGTCATAGTTCGCATCCTTATCCCACTCTTCCAGATTCACGATCAGGTCGATGCTCTGTGTATGCTTGACACACTCTACACCGAACATACTCTTGACATCGATAATTCCGATTCCTCGAAGCTCGATAAAATGTCTCGTAATATCCGGAGCCGTACCGATCAGCGTCTCATCCGAAACCTTCTTGATCTCTACAACATCATCCGATACAAGACGATGTCCACGCCGAATCATCTCCAGAGCCGCCTCACTCTTACCAAGCCACTGTCTCCGGTAATCATGACACCCTCACCATATACGTCCAGCAAAACCGCATGAATGGAAATACGCGGTGCAAGCTCCACATGCAGCCACTTTACAACCTCATGCACGAAGTCAGACGTCGTCTCGGAAGTATCAGTCAGAATTGGGATTCCACATCGTTTTCCGGTCTCGATGATATAATCATATGGCTTGATATTACGGCAGAAGATCAGACACGGAATCTTGAATGCAAATAACTTCTCAAATATCTGGATATTCTCTTCCTCTGTATGCATATTCGAAATATACGCAAACTCTACATTTCCACATATCTGAATACGTGCGGAATCAAAATGTTCAAAAAAAGCCCGCCAGCTGGACTGCCGGACGGTTCATATTTGGATCTTTGATCAATATATGATCGGTATCAATTTCAGGCGTATGATTGATCAGATTCATCTTTTGAATCAATTGTGTCACACTTACGCTATATTCTTCTTCCATGCCCTCTTACGTCTCCTTACTTATTTTGAAAAAATGGGCTGTCGCAGACGCAACAGCCCTTTGCTATTTTACTCTTCATCCTCAGACTCAGACGCTACTTCCTGATACTTCTCAAGAATGAGACTCTGGATTTTGTCTCTTGTCTCAGAATTGATCGGATGTGCAATATCCCGATATTCACCATCCGACGCCTTTCGACTCGGCATCGCGATAAACAATCCCTTCTCTCCTTCAATTACCTTGATATCATGTACTACAAATACATCATCAATTGTAATCGAAACAACTGCGCGCATCTTGCCTTCTTTTGTAACCTTACGTACCCTTACATCTGTGATTTGCATATTAGTCCCCCTTTTACGCAACTCTTTTTGTGAAATTATAATGCGTATCTAAAATTCTTCTCAACGATGACCTTAATCTCGTTTGGATCTCCTGTATGTACTGTATTTGCACGAAGTGTATCACGGCTCTCCACGATACAGTTCTCAATATAACAGTTATCCCCGATATGTACATCATTCAGAATAATAGAATTCTTGATGACACAGTTATTACCGATATAAACTTTTTTGAAAAGAACGGAATCCTCTACCGTACCATTGATGATGCTTCCGCTTGCGATCAGGCTGTTGCTGACAGCTGCATCTCCATTGTATTTTGCTGGTGGTAAATCCTCCACCTTGGAATATACATCCGGATGCTGACGGAAGAAGTAATCACGAATATCCTTCTTCAGGAAATCCATATTGGTCTTGAAGTAAGAATCAATCGTACCGATATTTCTCCAGTAAGAATCCAGCTTATATGCATAAATCTTCTTTACGTTCTTGTAACGAACAAGAATGTCATTTACAAAATCGCTTCTGCCTTCTGCAGCACATGCCTCCAGCAACTCAATCAACTGACGACGTCTTACAACATATACACCGATGGATGCTGTATTTGTCTCTGCCACGATTGGCTTCTCCTCAAAGCTGATTACACGATTATCATCTGCAAGCTTTACAACACCGAAACGGTTGATATCATCCTGCCCGGCTGGATATCCTTACATACAACTGTGATATCTGCACCTGTTGCGATATGCTCTTCCAGTACCTTATTATAATCCAGCTTGTACACTGCATCACCACTGGCAATAACTACATATGGCTCATGCGCTGATTTCAGGAAACTGATATTCTGATACAACGCATCTGCAGTTCCCTTGTACCAATAGCTGTTTGTCGCTGTGATTGTTGGTGTAAACAGATAAAGTCCACCCTGTTTTCTACCGAAATCCCACCACTTGGAAGAATTCAAATGCTCGTTCAACGAACGTGAATTATACTGTGTATAAACAGCTACCTTCTGGATATGGGAGTTTGTCATGTTGGAAAGTGTGAAATCGATTGCACGATAGCTTCCCACGATTGGCATAGCTGCAACTGCTCTCTTTGCAGACAGCTCTCCCATTCTGCTGCTATTTCCACCTGCTAAAATAATACCGATTGCTCTCATTCTACTCACCTGCCTTTATAATACTAGACCCACTCTTTAACAATCCATCCGGATATTCGTCAATGGTTGTCTCACCAAAGATGGCAACGTTCTTACCAATCTTAACGCCTGCCGGAATTACGGAATTCTCTCCGATTGTTACAAGACCATATGAGTAGATATGTGGTGCAAGTTCATTTGGAACTTCCTCGCCGACACCAAGTTCTGCGTTGTCTCCAATATGAACACCCTCTGCGATAATTGCCTTGTCCATAACGACACCGTCACCAATCACTGCACCATTCATAATAATGGAATTCTTGATTACAGCGCCCTTTCCGATCGTAACGCCGGAACCGATAACGGAATGCTGTACAGTACCGTAAACTTCCGTTGCCTCACCAACGATACTCTCTGTCACAGATCCTTCCGGATCAATGTACTGTGGTGGAAGCTGATCGCTCTTTGTGTAAATTCTCCAGAACTCCTCGTAGAGATTGAACTCTGGGATAATATCTACGAGCTCCATATTTGCTTCCCAGTAAGAACCAAGTGTTCCTACATCCTTCCAATAGCCCTTGTACTCGTAAGCACAGATCTTACTTCCACGCTCATGGCAGTATGGAATGATATGCTTACCAAAGTCACAGGATGGCTGATCTTTCAGTGCTGTCAAAGCCTCACGAAGCACCTTCCAGTTAAATATGTAAATACCCATAGACGCTTTGTTGCTGCGTGGATGCTCCGGTTTTTCTTCAAACTCCTGAATACATCCGGTATCGTCTGTGATAACAACACCGAAACGGCTTGCTTCCTCCATTGGTACCTGATAGGTTGCCAATGTGATATCGGCCTTGCTTGTCTTGTGATAGTCAAGCATCGCCTCATAATCCATCTTGTAGATATGATCTCCGGAGAGAATCAGTACATAGTCTGGATTGTAGTAGTCAATATACTCAAGATTCTGATAGATTGCGTTCGCAGTACCTGTATACCACTGGCTGTTTGCACTCTTCTCGTATGGAGGAAGTACGGTTACACCACCAATACTTCGATCCAGATCCCATGGGATACCGATACCGATGTGCTGATTGAGCCGGAGTGGTCTATACTGTGTCAACACGCCGACAGTATCAACCCCCGAATTAATACAGTTGCTGAGTGGGAAATCAATAATCTTGTATTTTCCACCAAATGCAACCGCCGGCTTAGCAAGCTTAGAAGTCAAAACGCCCAGACGACTTCCCTGTCCGCCTGCTAAAAGCATAGCTATCATTTCTTTTTTAATCATAATGTCACCCCTTTTAGCATAATATGTTTGTATTATAGCATTAAACCTAAAAAAGTGAAACACTTTTAGGCAATTTTTATAATTTTTTCTTAAAAAAGCTCATTGGAATGGTAAATAATACTAAATTTTACATTTTTTTACACATTCATCGTCTCTGCAACACGTTTCATCGCCTTTAAGAACGGTAAAAAGTCCACCTCCAGAGACGCTGCAAGCTTGATATCATCCTTTTCCTGCAGCACTTTGCCGAGGCGTCCGACTGCGGACGCCATCCTGCCTTTGTCAATTCTTTGTTCATCCCGGTTAATCAGATCCTCACAGTTATTAAACACTTCGATCTCCCAGTTGATTCCCTGAATCACCAGATTGAACAGCTCGTCCGTATCGGACTGCCGGTTGTGTCTGAGTTCTGCAATCAGTGTCTCCGTTCCGGGAATGATAGTTGCACTGTAGTTGTATAGCTCCTTTAGTAAATCCTGTTGTGCAGATGCCTTATCACTCATTCAAAACTTCCTCCTGTCTACGACTCACTATTTTTCGTCACAATCTCTGTCAGGGAAGACGCAAGCCCTGCAATACCGGAAATCTCACTCGGAATAATCAGCTTCGTTGCTTTTCCGTCTGCTGCCTTGGCAAATGCCTCAAGACTCTTCAATGTAAGAACCGCCTGATCTGGTGCAGCTTCATTCAGGAACTTGATACCATCTGCGTTTGCCTGCTGTACTTTCAGGATTGCTTCTGCCTCACCTTCGGCACGGCGGATGGTTGCTTCCTTTGTCGCCTCTGCACGCAGAATTGCGGACTGCTTTTCTGCCTCTGCGGAAAGAATCAGAGACTCCTTCTGTCCTTCTGCGCGAAGAATTGCGGACTTCTTCTCACCTTCTGCAATCAGGATCTGTTCACGTCTCTCACGCTCTGCCTTCATCTGTTTTTCCATCGCATCCTGAATAGCTGCCGGTGGAATGATATTCTTCAGCTCGACACGGTTGACCTTGATACCCCAAGGATCTGTCGCCTCGTCCAAAGTCGCACGCATCTTTGTATTGATCGTCTCTCTCGATGTCAGAGTCTGGTCAAGTTCCAGCTCACCAATGATATTTCGAAGCGTTGTTGCTGTCAGATTTTCAATCGCCATGATTGGCTTTTCCACCCCATATGCAAACAACTTCGGATCTGTGATCTGGAAGAATACGACTGTATCAATCCGCATCGTAACATTATCTTTTGTGATTACCGGCTGTGGTGCAAAATCAACAACCTGCTCTTTCATAGAAATGCGGTGTGCTACCTTATCAATCAAAGGCGTCTTCAAATGCAGACCTGCTGACCATGTCGTATTGTATGTTCCCAGACGCTCAATGACATATGCATGTGCCTGTGGTACAACACGTATAGAACTGCAAATCACTACAACAACCAAAATTACAAGAAAAATACCTAATATCTGTGCTCCATTCATCTTTCTGCCTCCCTTTTTCAATCAACTCTTCTATACTATCCTATGCCTGTGTGCTCTTCGTCACGATGAGCTTCACGCCGTCGATGCTCTGCACGAGAACCTTCTCTCCCGCAGCAATCTTCGAATCATCTGCGGAACGTGCAGACCATTCCATGCCCGAAAGCTTCACAACACCCTGTGCCTCCAGATTGTTGATCTCCTGCTTGACGATTCCTTCTTTTCCAATCAGACTGTCTACATTCGTCTTCTCCACATTCTTCATCAGATGCTTCGCCGCAAATGGCCGGGTAAACACAAAAAGCAACGTCGACACAACCGCAAACACAAGAAGCTGCACCAACCAGTGTGCACCGGTCAGCGAGATCAGTCCTGCCACAAATGCACCGCCTGCGAACCATATGGACGTAAGTCCGAGTGTAATGATCTCAACCACGATCAGTATCACAGTTATAATCAGCCATATTGTTAAACCCATAGTAACCTCCTCCTGTTATTTTTCAGCAAAATACACATCTCCTATGTATTCCGCTCCGTCTTTTTTATTTTATCACACCGCGCATAAATCTTCCACAAAAAATAAAGAGAAATCCGTCAATTTTGCACAAATTTAACGGATTTCTCACATTGTTTTTTAATATGATGGTTTTCGACAGATTAATTCGACTGCATTGCACGCTTTGCACGCATACGAAGTGTTGGATCCAGAATCTTCTTACGGATACGGATGGACTTCGGTGTGATCTCCAGAAGCTCGTCAGTATCAATGAAATCCAGTGCCTGCTCCAGAGAAAGGATCTTTGGAGGTGTCAGCTTCAGCGCATCATCGGAACCGGATGCACGTGTATTCGTAAGCTGCTTCTTCTTGCAGACATTTACTTCGATATCCTCTGCCTTACCGCACTGTCCAACGACCATACCGCCGTAGACCTGCTCGCCCGGTCCGATAAAGAGTGTTCCACGCTCCTGTGCATTGAACAGACCATATGTGATACTCTCTCCTGACTCAAACGCGATCAGAGAACCCTGACTTCTGTAATTCATATCGCCCTTGTATGGCTGATAACCATCAAACATCGTATTGATGATACCATTTCCCTTGGTAGCGGTCATGAAATCACCACGGAAACCAATCAGTCCACGGGATGGAATTGAGAACTCCAGTCTCGTTGTACCATTTCCAGTTGGTGCCATACCCTGCAGCTCACCCTTACGCTGATTCAGCATATTGATAACGGTACCGGAGAATTCATCTGGCACATCAATGACTGCAATCTCGAACGGCTCTAACTTCTTGCCCTTCTCATCTTCCTTATAGATAACCTCTGCCTTACTTACTGCGAACTCATAGCCCTCACGACGCATGTTCTCGATCAATACAGACAGATGCAGCTCACCACGTCCAGATACCTTAAAGCTCTCAGTCGTGTCTGTCTCTTCCACACGCAGAGAAACATCAGTATTTAACTCACGGAACAGACGGTCACGCAGATGACGGGAAGTAACGAACTTTCCTTCCTTACCTGCGAGCGGTGAATCATTTACCATGAAATGCATGGCGATCGTAGGCTCAGAAATCTTCTGGAACGGAATTGGTTCCGGATCATCCGGTGAACAGATTGTATCACCGATGTGGATATCGGAAATACCGGAAATCGCTACGATCGAGCCGATGCCTGCCTCGTTCACTTCCACCTTGTTCAGACCTTCAAACTCATATAACTTACCAATCTTTACCTTGCGGTACTTGTCAGGCTCATGATGGTTTACGATGATTGCATCCTGATTCAGCTTGATCGTACCATTATCCACCTTACCTACACCGATACGGCCAACATACTCATTATAATCAATCGTACTGATCAGAATCTGTGTACCTGCATCTGGATCACCGGTTGGTGCCGGAATATATTTCAGGATCGTCTCGAACAATGGCTGCATATCTGTACCCGGTTCATCTGGTGAAAGGGATGCGATACCTGCCTTTGCGGATGCGTAAACAAATGGGCAGTCAAGCTGCTTCTCATTTGCATCAAGCTCTAATAAAAGCTCCAATACTTCCTCTTCTACTTCTGCCGGTCTTGCCTCCGGACGATCGATTTTATTGATACACACGATTACGTTCAGATCCAGTTCCAGTGCTTTTTTGAGCACGAACTTCGTCTGTGGCATCGCACCTTCAAATGCATCTACCACGAGGATAACGCCATTTACCATCTTTAAGACACGCTCTACCTCGCCACCGAAATCAGCATGGCCCGGCGTATCAATGATGTTAATCTTCGTATTCTTATAAGTAACTGCGGTGTTCTTAGAAAGGATTGTGATACCTCTCTCACGCTCGATGTCATTCGAATCCATGACACGCTCTGCGACTTCCTGATTGTCACGAAATACACCACTCTGCTTCAACAGTTCGTCCACGAGGGTTGTCTTACCATGATCGACATGGGCGATAATTGCTACGTTTCTTACATCTTCTCTTGTAATCTGCATATCTCTTTCCTCATCTCTATATACATACTCAACTACAACAAACTTAGGTATTTTAGCACATTCTTCCCTTACTTTCAATATTTTAGACAAAAAAAGCTCCGGGGATTTCACTCCCCGAAGCCCTGTTTTTACTGCTTATTTTTTGATATATGCCTGTGTTTTCACACTGGTGATACCCTGATAGCTTCTCGCTGGTGCATTACCACCCTTTGGTACAAGCACGATCTGGATTCCTTCCAGTCTCTTCGCAAGTCCTGCGGTTCCTGCTGCTTCGCCGTTCTTTGCCCAGCC
>ENA-OQEN01000049-OQEN01000049.1-human-gut-metagenome-genome-assembly--contig:-NODE-49-length-42224-cov-5.856332_pt1 | contig 42224 bp, 49 predicted proteins | sample MGYA00242791_ERZ504627 | MGnify/ENA primary metagenome ERZ504627 (study PRJEB26092, sample SAMD00036316) | human gut metagenome | host: Homo sapiens | study: EMG produced TPA metagenomics assembly of... | reverse complement strand
CGGCAGGAATAAGAACTCGCGGTTATCGATAAACTCGCTGACAAGCCTGCCCGAGCCTATCAGTTCGTCGATGGTTATATCCACCGTGTCCTCATTAGTCGAGAGCAGCTCGGCGCACGGGGCGAACATCTTCTCGCGCGGGATGCAGGTGTGTCCGTTCGAGAGGTTGTGCTCATGACATGCAGAACGCCCGCCTGTAGACGATACCCGTTATCGGGCGGGTCGGGGAGCTGATCCGCGATAAGCTCGGCTCGCTCGAAGCTGAAGCCGACTCCCTCGCCGCACAGCGCATAGGGGTTTCGCTTGATTATATCTGCGGCGCGCACGCCGAACGCATTGAAAGCTTTGACACATTCGGCGGTCGTCATGCCGTATTTTTCGAGCGATATCATAATTTCGCGCACGGCGAACTGGCGCTTGAAATCCGCGCTGATCTGCTTCGCCTTTTCGGGCGATATGCCGCGAATCTGCGCAAGACGCTCGGGGTCGTTTTCGATTATATCAAGGGTGTTTTCGCCGAACTTGTCAACTATTTTGACCGCGAGCTTCGAGCCGATACCCTTGACTCCGCCTGCGGCGAGATAGCGGAGGATATCGCCGGCGGACGCGGGCATTTTATGCTCGCACAGCTCGACCCTGAACTGGCGGCCGAATGAGGCATGAAAATCCCAATAACCGGAGAGTTCAAGCAACTCACCGGCTTTGAGCTCGGGCATGACGCCGACTGCGGTTATCAGCTCATCGCCGCTTTCGAGTTCGAGAACCGTGAACCCGTTTTCGGGATTCGCAAAGGTCACATCGTTTATCACGCCGCTTATGCGTATCCTCTCATGTTCCTCCATTTATATATCCTTTCGGGAAACGACTTTTCAAATTCGCCGGGGGAGCAGAGATAAAGCCCCTCACAGCTTCTGCACATTCTTCTGCACTCTTCGATCTGCTTTTCGTCCATACCGAGATCGAGAATCACAACGGCTTCTTTATCGCCAAGCATTCCGCTGCGAAGCCGCTGGGCATAGCCCTTCCCCGCGACATCGGTCATTCCCGCCCTCGCGGGGACAACGACGATATATCTGCCGTTTGAGCGCGGGTGCAGATTTTTCAGCAGTATGTAATACGATATGCTGACCACGCCGATGAGCACGAACGACGCAAAGATGCCGAGAAACACTCCGTCCGACATTGATATCACCTCAGCACATCATATGCCGGGGACACACGGCGGGTTACATATAGAATAAACCGGATAAGCGAGCAGGCCTGTAAGCCGAGTTTTGTCTTTTAAGGCAACTATCTGTCTAGGCGCACCGTTGCCGATACGCTCAAGCCACCTGTCGGAGAGAATTACGCCGAGCAAGCGCGGAGCTTTCGCTCCTCTCCGGTCGGTGTTGCTCCGGATAGGGTTTGCAGGGCAATGCGGTTCCCCGCACGCCGGTGAGCTCTTACCTCGCCTTTCCACCCTTACCCGCAAAGCGGGCGGTATATCTCTGTTGCACTTTCCCTAAGGTCACCCTCGGCGGCCGTTAGCCGTTATCCTGCTCTGTGAAGCTCGGACTTTCCTCATTGATCTTATTAAAAGATCCCCGCAGCTGCCCAGCCTGCTCGCTATCTATTTATTGTAATTCAAAATGCGCCGCATGTCAAACAAATGATGAAAACAAAGTGTAAATTCGAAGGGAGTGAAAGCGTGTATTTTTGTGCGCGGCAGACAAATGGGTGGCGGTAGAGAAAAAACGAAGCAGTCACAACGGATGATGTGTTGTGACTGCCGGTTATTTTGTTTGTGCGGTGGGAAATGGGGCGTCATTTGATTAGAGTTGGGTGCGAAGATAAAAGCACTGCAAAATCAGTCAATTCTGTGCTGCAGCCCCTCAGTCTCGGCTTCGCCGAGCCGGTTCACTTTACATAAGGGAGCCGAAATAAGATTATATATTGTGATAAAAATTTGCTTGCAAAATCAGTAGTGACAGACTTTTGTGCCGCTTATGCGGCAGCGGTGCGTCGAGTCGCCGCACCCTACAAGTGTGTTGCAATAAAATTGTGCGGATTTCGCAGGCGGATGATATCCGTCCCTACGAGATTGTGCTGATTTATAATATTGTTTGGCCGTCTATCATCGATATTTACACCGACAGCCCATCTTATGGTCGCACAAATACCGTTGCTTATTTCAACTTTTTCTCGCGGCGAACGCCTTTATACGGTCCGTCGGTGCAGGTTCCGGCAGAAACGAAGCCCAGGTTTTCGTAATATTTTGCGAGCGGTTCGTTATTTTCGGACGAGTCGAGGCGGAGATATTCTTTGTTTATACTCAAAGCGTACTCCCCTGCGCGGCGCAGAAATTCCGCGCCCGCATCGCCCGCGCCGACTTTTGAGACGAGGTTATGGACATAGATTGCGGGGGCGTCGTCGCTCCAACGACTGTCGTTTTCAAGAAGCACGGCGGCGCAGAGTATCGCTCCGTCTTTATTTTCAAGCGCAAAGGCTCGACCCTCTCTGCATTTTTGCTCGTAGTAGGACAGCGGATAAACTTCGTCATAGCCCATGACATTCCACTGCTCTATCCCCTTTTCGTCCATCCACTTCATCCGTTCGAGAACAAGATCAAACATCTGCGGGGCTTTTTCGGGCGGCAGTTTTATAAATTTGCGTTCTTTCATCTTTTCACCGTATAAAACACGCCCGGAAGTGATCCTCCGGGCGCGAAATCATTTATGCGTTTTTATGGACTCTCGTCATAACATCAGTGCCGCCGAGGACATTGAAATGCTTGATATGGACGAGCGGCTGAGACAGGTCATTGTTCGCGGGCATCTTGTTGTCGATGCCGCCGAGCAGGCTCGCGCCGTCCGAGCACTCAATCTGACATTCTCGGGCAGATAGATATCGACTCCGCCGAGAATCGAGGTGACGCTTATGGTTATCTCGTCGTTTATCTGCGCCTCGCTCAGGTCAACTTCAAGACCGCCGAGGATTGCGAAGCAATGAGCGCCGAGCAGGTTGCCGGTCGTGTTCTTATAAAGCCGCCCGAGCAAACCGCTGTATAAGTGGGCTTGCTCTCCTGCGAAATAGGTCCGCTGTTGTCATCGAGATGCTTTTTGAGCTTCTTCGTCTTGACGGTGCTGAATATCAGCCAGAAGCCGACCGCGACAAGCGCGATAGCGATAGCGAAATGGTTCATGCGCTCCGCGGGAACCACTGGGGGTTGCACTTGAGCAGCAGCCACACGCCGACCGCGACAGCCGCGACATTGAGCAGATCAAGACCCGAGGCTATCATGCTGCCGATAGCGGGAACAATAATAAACACAGTCCACCAGCCGCTCAGCTCGCTAATCTCCCAGAAGCCGAACGCCGAGCCGAGGAATATGATTCCTGCGGCAACGACCGCTATTCCGAAAAATATCTTATTCAGATTCTTTCTCATTTCCGTCTGCCTCCTCATTGTTCTGAGCGTCGGACTGCTCCGGCACTTCAACAGGTTTGCTGTCATCACTCTGTGCACTGAGCGGATCAAGAGTGCCGCCGTGCATTATCGTCTCAAACTCCTCGCCGCTTATCTTCTCGCGCTCAATAAGCGCGCCTGCGACTGCATGGAGCCTGTCGATATGCTCTTTGAGGATATCCTCGGTTCTGCCGTAAGCCGTGGTGATGATGCGGTTGATTTCCTCATCGATCTCTGCGGCGGTCTCCTCGGAATAGTTCTTCAGATGCGAATAATCTCTGCCGAGGAACACTTCGTCGTTGCCCGAGCCGAAAGTTATCGGGCCGAGCTTCTCGCTCATGCCGTACTTCGTGACCATCTTGCGTGCGATATCCGTAGCGCGCTCGATATCGTTCGACGCGCCGGTCGAGACATCGCCGATTATCAGCGCTTCGGCAACTCTGCCGCCGAGCAGGCTGACAAGATTATCGAGCATCTCGTTCTTTGAATGATAGCTCTTATCCTCGGTCGGGAGATACATTGTGTATCCGCCCATCTGACCTCTCGGGACGATTGAGACCTGGTGAACCGGATCGTTATATTCGAGATAATAGGCGGAGACTGCGTGGCCTGCCTCGTGATAGGCGGTCAGGCGCTTCTCCTTGTCGGTCATCTTGTGGCTCTTCTTCTCGGTGCCCGCGACGACCTTTATCATCGCCTCTTCTATCTCGGTCATGGTGATGGCTTTTTTATCGCGGCGCGCGGCGAGAAGAGCCGCTTCGTTGAGCAGATTCTCGAGTCTGCGCCGGTGAAGCCTATAGTTGTCTTTGCAATAGTCGAAAGATCGACATCGGGGCCGAGGGGCTTGCCCTTGGCGTGGACTTTGAGGATAGCCTCGCGTCCTTTGAGGTCGGGATAGCCGACTGTTACCTGGCGGTCAAATCTGCCGGGACGCAGAAGCGCGGGATCGAGGATATCGGGGCGGTTAGTCGCCGCGATGATTATAACGCCCTCGTTTGCACCGAAGCCGTCCATCTCGACGAGCAGCTGGTTCAAAGTCTGCTCGCGCTCGTCATGTCCGCCGCCCATGCCTGCGCCTCTGTGGCGTCCGACGCGTCTATCTCATCTATAAAGATTATCGAGGGTGAATTTTTCTTTGCTTCATTGAAAAGGTCGCGCACACGGGAAGCACCGACGCCGACATACATCTCGACGAAATCCGAGCCGGAAATCGAGAAGAAAGGCACATTAGCCTCGCCCGCGACAGCCCTTGCAAGCAATGTTTTACCTGTACCGGGAGGGCCGACGAGCAGAACGCCGCGTGGTATTCTCGCGCCGAGCTTGTTGAAATGTGAGGGGTCTTTGAGGAAATCGACTATCTCGCTGAGCTCCTCTTTCTCTTCGTCAGCGCCCGCGACATCATCAAACGTCGTCTTGCGGCTCTCGTCCTTTGCACGCTTGACACGTGCCTTGCCGAACGAAAGGGTGCGGTTGTTCTCGTTGTTCATGGCGTTGTTCATCTTGCGGAACATATAGAACAGAAGTACGCCGAGAATGACGAGCATGAGAAGCGTCGGGACGATATTGAGAAGCAGTGCGCCGGTCGAGCCGGTCTCGTACTGCGCCTTTATCGGGGCGTCCGGATGCGCTCTGTTATATGCGATAACGCCGTTGTGTATGTCCTCCTGGAACATACTGACGTTCGGGACGGTGTAGGTATATACCTTGTTGTCGCCCTTGAGCTTGAATTCAAGCGCGCCGCTCGACATATTCAGATCGTATTCCGTGACCTTCTTGTCGTCGAAATACTGCACGACCTGATAATACTCAAGCTTTTCCTTCTTCTGCTGTCTGGCATAGAGGGAACGCCGGAGATTATAAGGACGGGTATAAGAATATACGGTATCCATGCCAGCGCTTTTCTTGCGCCGCTGTTGGTGTCTTTCTTGTTATTTTTCAAACGTCAAATCACTCCTATGACTGCCGAAGTTTTCTTGAATGAGCCGCTCTTACTTCTCATAGACTGAACGGCTGAGCACGCCGAGGAAAGGCACGTTGCGGTACTTCTCGGCATAGTCGAGACCGTAGCCGACAACGAACTCGTCGGGCACTTCCGTTCCCGCATAGTCCGCCTTGAGATCCTTTATCATGCGGCGCTCGGGTTTATCGAGGAAGGTGCATATCTTTATGCTCGCGGGTCTGCGCGCTCTGAGCATTTCGGATATGTAATGGAGGGTCTTGCCGGAATCGAGGATATCCTCGACCAGAAGCAGATCGTAGCCTCTATAGGTCTGTCAAGGTCTTTGATTATCTTGACTTCGCCGGAGCTTTCGGTTCCCGAGCCGTAGCTCGAAACCGCCATAAAGTCTATCTCACAGGGTATCGTTATCGCTCTCATGAGATCCGCCATGAAAACGACCGAGCCTTTAAGGACGCTGACCATGAGCAGCTTTTTGTCCTTGTAGTCCTCGCTTATCTGCCTGCCGAGGCGGGAGACTATCTCATGTATCTGCTCTTCGCTGAGCAATACTCTCTCTATATCCTCCATCATTGCTTTTCCCTCCGTATTATAAGCACATTTTCAGTGTTTTTTCCGACGCGGCATCGTCTGTCCGCGCCGAATCCCTCAACCCACAGCACACCCGACTCGTCGCGCAGCACTGCGACATCGCAGCGGCTCTCCGGCGGGACATGTGCCTCATTGAAAAGTTTTTTCAGGCTTTTTGTGCATCCGCGCTTTGCAAGGGTCAGTTTATCGCCCGCGCGGCGGCTCCCGACTTGAACTTTTCCATTTATTCTATCACAATCAATGCAATAATCCAACATATCTTTGTGAATTTTTTGTGTATCAAAGAAAACTTTTTTGTTAACCCGACAAATTGAAACGCGCCCGTTATGGCATACGGAACCATTTATGCACTCGGGTTCGACATCTTCGGACCACTCTTCGCTCATCTTCGCGGGAGTTTCAAATCGAATAATATCGCCGTTTGAAACAGCAAAAATATCGGGCGACAGCTGAAATTTTCCGCCGCCTTGGAGAATATTTTCAACGGCGTTTACGGTCCTGAAGTCCGCCGACTTCGGGCATACATTTTTAATAGCGCCGAGCAGAGCGCGGCGGCGTATCGCCGGATGAGCCGAAAACAGAGCTTCGCATGAGAGCCCGCCGTCTTTTTTGGCGGACGCCAGAAGCGACTTCGTTTCGCCCTCAAGAAAATCCTCATCAAGTGCTGCATTCTGAGAAAAATGCGAGGCATTCTCCTCAAAAGCGGAGTTTATCTCCTTGAGCGCCGGGACTGCAATATGGCGAATTTTATTTCGGCTGTAATCGAGAGTCAGATTGGTGCTGTCCGTCACGAAATCGAGAGAATTTTCGCGGCAAAAAGCTTCTATATCCTCTCTCGTGCAGAATATCAGCGGTCTTATAATATTCCCGCGAACGGGCGGTATGCCGCACAGACCTTTCAGCGACGAGCCGCGCGCGAGATTGAAGAGCATCGTTTCGGCGTTGTCGCTCGCGGTATGGGCGGTTGCGATCTTCGCGTTTTTGTCTATCGATTCAAAGACTCATAGCGCACTCTGCGCCCGCACTCTTCGCAGGTCTCCCCGCTCTGTTTTGCAAGTGCTGCAACATCGGCATGCAGGACTTCAAAGCGAAGAGAGTTCTTTTCGCAGAAGGAGCGCACATATTCCTCGTCGCGCCGCGCCTCCTCACCGCGCAGCCCATGGTTGACATGGGCGACGGTCAGGGACAGCGAATACCGCTCGCTTATTTTCATAAGAAAGAGCAGCATTGCCATTGAATCGGCACCGCCCGAGACTGCGGCTATGACCGCAGCTCCCGGGCTGAGCATATTATATTTTTCCACGGCGCTGAGCGCTTTATCAAGCATTCTGAATCTTCTCCACGCCCATGAACAGAGTGTGATCCGCATCCCAGATGAAATCGACGGTCTTTGTCGGACCGTGTCTGTTCTTGGCAACAATGACCTCGACCTCGTTGGCAACGGGCGCGGTGGGCGCGGGCTCATCGTCGCCGTCCGGGTCGTCTTTTTCGTTCTTGTAATATTCCTCACGGTAGAGCATGAGGACTATATCCGCATCCTGCTCGATGGAGCCCGATTCACGCAGATCGGACAGCTGAGGACGGTGGGACTTTCCTCTGCCTCGGTGCCTCTGGAGAGCTGGGCGCAGCAGATGACGGGGATATTCAGATCCTTCGCCATGAGCTTGAGGCTTCGGGTTATCTCCGTAACCTCCTGCACACGGTTTTCGACCTTTGTGCCGGAGCGGATGAGTCCGAGGTAATCTATAATAATACAATCGACATTCTTGAGTCTGCGTGCGCGCGCTTTCATCTCGGCGACGGTTATCGTGCTCGTATCGTCAAAATACAGCTCACAGTCGTTGAGCAAAGCGGTAGCAAGTCCGAGGCGGGTCCAGTCATCGGTATCGAGCTGACCTGTTCTCATCTTTGTGCTGAGCACGCGCGCTTCGGTGGAGAGCACTCTCTGCGCGAGCTGCTCTTTCGTCATTTCGAGCGAGAAGAAGAGTATCTTTTTCTTCGCTTTAACGGCGACGTTTCTCGCAATATTCAAGGCAAAGCTTGTCTTTCCCATTGCAGGGCGCGCGCCGATAAGTATGAGGTCGGATTTGTTGAGTCCGGCGATAACATCGTCAAGATCCCTGTAGCCCGTCGAGATGCCCTTGAACGCTTCCGCGCCCTCGGAGCTCAATTTTTGCAGGGTATCATAGACCTGATTGACTATTATATCGCTGAGCTTCGACGGGCCTGTGCTCGTCTTGCCCTGGCGGATATCGTATATCCTCTGCTCCGCCGCGTCGAGGAGCATATCCGCGCTGTCAGTCTGGGCGACAGCGTTGTCGATAGTCTCCTGCGAGACGGTGATGAGAGTGCGCATGAAATATTTTTCGCGCACTATCTTGGCATATGACTCGACATTTGAAGTGGTCGGCACGCTCTGAGCGAGCTGGAACAGATAGTTCTTGCCTGCCGCCTCGTCATATGTTCCGTTATTCTTGAGATTTTCGAGAATAATGAGCGGATCAATCTTGTTGCCAAGCGCATCGAGACTCACCATGACGGAGAAAATCTCTTTGTGCTGCGGGAGATAGAAATACTCCGGGCGAAGATAGATCAGCACCTGCGGCATACAGTTCGGATCCATCAGCACGCATCCGAGCACCGCCTGCTCCGCCTCAAGGCTGAAGGGCATCTGATACCCCTCGGGCAGGGTTAGGTTATTCACATCCACTTTTGTTAGATCCTCCGGTTTTCAGCAATTATTCCTCGCCCACGCTGACATAGACGGTTGCGTTGACGCCGTTATATACCTTCACTTCGGCGCTGAATGTGCCGAAAGACTTGATATCCTCCATGGACACCTTTCTCTTATCGACCGAAACGCCGAACTGGCGGCTTATCGACTCGGCGACTTCCTTTGCGGTGACGGAGCCGAAAATTTTTCCGCCCTGACCCGCTTTTGCGGTGAGCTTGACGGTCTTGCCGTTTATCTTCGCGGCAACTTCCTTGGCGTTCTTGAGCTCGGTTTCGAGCCTGTACTTCTCCGCGGACTCGCGGTTTTTCAGCTCGTTCATCGCCTGAGCGTTTGCTTCAACGGCGAGCTTTCTCGGGAAGAGGAAGTTTCTCGCGTAGCCGTCGGAAGCGTTGACGAGCTCGCCCTTCTTGCCGAGGCTTTTTACATCCTGAGTGAGAATAACTTTCATTTATATCAATTCCTTTCGGGTTATTTACGGGTGTGATTATATCGAGCTAGAGTGGGGTTTGCGCGAAAATCTGTGGAAACTTTGCGGGCGGATGATATCCGCCCCTACTGTATGCATTTATTTATATCAGAGAGCTAACCCTCAGTCTTGGCTTCGCCAATCCAGCTCCCCTTTCAGGGGCGCCGATGTGAGTTTGCTGCCGGTAATTTTACACCGATTCGCGGGCGGATGATATCAGCTATATTTATCGTCTGAGCGAAGTGAGGTCAATCCCTCAGTCACTTCGTGACAGCTCTCTTTACACAAGGGAGCCAGTATGAATATCACGAAATCGGGGTTGGCTCTTCGCCGTCGGTGCGGGGATATTTGGCGTCGATCGCTTCGCAGAGCTTCGACTTTGCCTCCTCCATATTCACGCCGGTAAGCTGAGCCGCCGCCATGGTGCGGTGGCCGCCGCCGCCGAGATATTCCATGATTATCTGGACATTCAGATCGCCGTAGGAGCGCGCCGAGATATTGACGCTGTCCTTTCCGCTGTCGAAGATAACAAACGAGGCTTTTACGCCGCTGACTTCAAGCAGTTCGTCCGCCGCCTGAGCGCTGAGCAGTCTCGCGTTCTCCGTACCGGGTGCGGTGCAGGCTATGGCACAGCCCCTGTAGATATGCGCGGCGGAGATTATCTCGCTGCGCTTGCGGTTGCTCTCGATTGAGTTCGAGAACAGGCGTTTTACCGCGACGGTATCTGCTCCCTTGCCCTTGAGGAAAGCCGCCGCTTCGAAGGTGCGCACACCTGTTGAGAGGACGAACTCCTTTGTGTCAAGCATTATGCCCGCGAGCATCGCCTGAGCTTCCACTGTAGACAGCGTCGGCGCGGGGGTTATATAGCGCATGAGCTCCGTGACCATTTCGCAGGTCGACGAGGCGTTGGGGTCATGGAAGAAAATGAGCGCGTCTTTGATATGATCGACCGACTTTCTGTGATGGTCGATAACGACCGTGGCGGACGCCTTTTCATAGAGAGTCGGGAAATCGACAAAGCTGCTCTTATGGGTATCGACAACGACGAGCAGGGTCTTTCTCGTCATGAGCGCGAGGGCTTCGTTGACATCGATTATCTTGCCGTCCCAGCCGTCAGCTCGGAGCATATCGACAGCGGCGCCGGCAAAGTTTCGGTTTTCATCGAGGGCGATATACGCGTCGATGCCGAGGCGCGGGTTATCGACGACACGCCGACTGCCGCGCCGAAAGCGTCCATATCCGGGAACGAATGACCCATTATCATTACGCGGTCGCTCGCGCTGATAAGGCTCGAAAGAGACGAAGCCGCGACGCGGGTCTGGAATTTTGTGACCTTTTCGACGCTCTTGGAAACGCCGCCGAAGAATTCATACTCGTCCTTCGTCTTGACCGCCGCCTGATCGCCGCCGCGTCCGAGCGCCATATCGAGCGCCTGCTCGGCGGACTTTTCGCAATCGGTTATGGCGACTCCGGTACCGACGCCTATTGAGAGGGTCAGACCGAGCACTCTTTCTTTATATTTATATTCGCGTATCTTGTCGAGAACGCTGAAACGGTCGGCGCGCATCTTCTCGAGCACATCGCTCTGGGCGATTATCATGAACCGCTCCTCGGAGATTTTGCGCATGATGCAGTCATACTGCCCTGTCCAGTTCTCTATCACCTCTTCGACTCCGCCGCGTATCGCCGCGCGCTCGCTGTCCCTGTAGTCCGCCTTGATATCCGCGATATCGTCGGTCTGCAGAAGCATTATGACGGGTCTGTTCTTTATGTAAGCGAGCTGAGCGCGCTTCATCTCGCTTACGTCGGTGAAATAGAAAACATACTCTTTCCCGCCTTGAACTCGAACGAGGACGGGGTGACTATATAATAGGAATCTTTGATTTTGACTATGGCTGCGCCGTTCGACTCCGCCTGCTCGGGATCGCAGCCGCCGATAAACGGCTGGGCGAGCTTGCGGTCAATGACCGACTCATCCATAAAAGTATGGAAAAAGCTTCTGTTGAAAAGCTCGATTATCCCGTCGCCGTCGCAGACTAACATGGGCATGGGAAAATCGTTGACGGAACCGGCGTCGGTCGCGTCGAGGCTGTGCGACGCCATGTCCCTTAGCTGGCGTTCACGGTTGCGGATGTTAAAGAACTTGACTATCTTATAGACCGAGAACGCGATGAGAAGGACACTACCCACAAGCGCCGCCCACCCGCTGTAGCGGACAGCGACAACAACAATGAACGCAGCCGCCACAACAAAGGCAGCTATTTCCACTGCGAGCTCTCGCAGGAAATCCTTAAAACTCATTCATCAGACCTCCATAATAACGGGAAGAATCATCGGGCTGCGCTTGGTGCGCTCATACATCAGGTGAGATATCTCGTCCCTGATGCTTGCCTTGATGCTGTTCCAATCGAAATATCCGCCGTCCGTCTGGGCTTCGATAGCCTCAACGGCGACTTCACGCGCGGCGTTTATAAGCTCCTCGGACTCCTTGACATAGACGAAACCCCTCGTCACGACATCGGGGCCGGAAACTATCATGCCGCTCTCGCGGTCGATGCAGACAGCGACGATAACGAGACCGTCCTGTGCGAGATGCTTTCTGTCTCTGAGCACGACCGAGCCGACATCGCCGACGCCGTAGCCGTCGACAAACACTCTGCCTGCGGGCACGGTTGACGTGCATCTGAGCGCCTTTTTGCTGATCTCGGCGACTCTGCCGTTATCGGCGATGAGTATATTCTCCTTAGGGATACCCATACTCAGCGCGAGACCCGCGTGTTTTCTGAGATGTTTGAGCTCGCCGTGAACCGGAATAAAATATTTCGGCTTGACGATGCCCATTATCATTTTCAGCTCCTCCTGGCAGGCGTGGCCGGAGACATGGACTTCGTACATCTTCTCATATACGACATCCGCGCCGAGCTTCATCAGCTCGTTGACGACACGGCTGACGGTCTTTTCGTTGCCGGGAATCGGAGTTGCGGAAATTATAACATAATCGTTGGGGTGGATCTCGACCTTACGGTGATCCGAGAACGCCATGCGGGTCAGGGCGCTCATAGGTTCGCCCTGGCTGCCCGTGGTGATGATAACGAGCTTATCGGCGGGATAGCGGTTTATCATATTGATATCGATAACTATCCCTCGGGTATATTGAGATAGCCGAGCTCCGCCGAGATGCTCACGACATTTTCGAGCTTCTGCCGACGAGCGCGACCTTGCGCCCGAGGCTCGCCGCAACATTCATTATCTGCTGCACGCGGTGGATATTCGAAGAGAATGTTGCAACTATTATGCGGTTGTTGCCCGCCTTACGGAAGAGGGTCTCGAACGATTCGCCGACCTTTCTCTCGCTCTCGGTGAAGCCGGGACGCTCGGCGTTGGTGGAGTCGGACATAAGGCAGAGGACTCCCTCCTGCCCTATCTCGGCGAGTCTGCGAGATCCATCATGCCGCCGTCGATAGGCGTTGTGTCGATTTTGAAGTCGCCCGTGTGGACGATAGTGCCGCCCTCGCAGCGGATAGCGAGTCCGAGTGCGTCGGGTATGGAATGGTTGACATGGATAGCCTCAACGGTAAAGCCGCCGAGGGTTATCACATCGCCGGGATTGATGACATTGAGTGATGCGGAATTGAGCAGTCCGTGCTCACGCAGCTTTCCCTGAATGAGACCGACAGTGAGCTTCGTGCCGTAGACGGGCACATTGAGAACCTTGAGAAGATAAGGCAGACCGCCGATATGATCCTCATGTCCGTGGGTTATGACTATTCCGCGTATTCTGTCCGCGTTGCGCTCGACATAGGTGAAATCGGGAAGCACGAGATCGACTCCGAGCATATCCTGATCCGGGAATGCAAGTCCGCAATCGACAAGGAACATATCCTCGCCGTATTCAAACAGTGTCATATTCTTGCCCACTTCATTCAGGCCGCCTAAAAACGACACTTTTATAGGCTTGGGCTCAGCCTTCGATTTGCCCGGTGCGGGCTTAATTTTGCCGTAACTGCGGTAGCTGCGCCTGCCCGCAGTCTTCTTTGCGGGCGCAGACGCTGCGCCGGTTTCTTTTGCTTTTGGCATAGAAATCTCCTTTTCTGTTAAATTTTTGATGTAAGTAGAACCCCGACCGGTCAAGGTGCGGGAATTAAAGCCTTGTCTGTTAAAAACGCGATGATATTTTCAGCATGGATACAAGACAAATTTCGGGTAGTTAAGACATATGCGTGCAATCATAATACAAAAATATCCCTATTGTTAATTTTACTATGATTGGATAAAACTGTCAAGTAAAGCAGACACAAATTAGCGCCCGCTCGCTGCAATAAAATTATGCGCGACTTACAAAAGACACATCGGCAAAAGGTGTTGCAATCACTTTGCGCCGGAGGAGATAAACGCCTGCGCTTCGGCGCAGAGCTCGCGCGCGGTCTCCTCGTCAAAGCTCTGCGCAGTCAGGCGGAATCGCCCGTTTCCGAGCGGTGAAATATGCGTTTTTCCGCGCTTTTCGACAAGCACGAAGCCGTTCGCTCCGTCGCGCCCGAAGGAGAAGTTCTCGCCCTCGAACTCGTCGAGATAGTCGGGCGGCAGTTCAAGCTGCGCCGTGGTGCTGTAGACAAACAGCGGCGGCAGAAGAGAATAGAGCTCGGGGAAGGTCATATTCTTCTCTTCCAAGATGCAAGCGAGCTTCGCCGCGGTGAACAGTGCGTCGCGCGACCAGAACTGACGCGCCGCGAGCCGGCGTGCGACATTGTCCGAGCCGTCCGACGGGGCAGAGAGATAGCGATAAGCCGTCCTGCCGTAGCTGCGCGCGAGGTCATCGAGAAATGCGGGAGAATCATAAGGGACGGAGATATCCCGCCCGCTCTCGAGCTCGTACATTCCGCAGAGGGCGATTAGCTTGACAAACGGCACGACCCCGGTCTTTTCAGTATATGCGCTAAGGCTCGTTCCCCTGCGGTTTATTCTGAGGGTCAGCGTGCGCTCGTTCGAGGTGGTGCGCATGCAGTCGTTTATGAGCGCGGATATCGTCGGGTCGGAGCTGAGTATCGCGCAGTCGCTACGCCGTAAGGCACATGGCGCATCAGCTCGTCGCGGTAGAGCATACCCATGGCGGACATATCAAAGAGCCGCCCGCACGACGGCGCGGGAGATAAATCGGTCTCCATGAAATCCGCCGCCTTTCTGCCGAGCGCCGCGGACACGCTCAGCCCGTTTTCGCCAAAGATGCTGACCGTCCCCTCCCCGGCGCAGACGAACACGCCCGCATTGAGCGACGAGAACGGCACTAAAAAAGATAGCTGGGATTCAAAGGACGCGCCGAACGACCACGCATTGACGCCGGAGACTCGCAGCCCGGCGCACACGGCATCGGCGCAGGCGCGGGAATATTCGTCGTTTCGGCAGGCGACGCCTACTCTGCCGCGCCCAAAAGCCGCACCGACTGCCGCGCCCGCTCTCGCGCAGTCGGACGCAGTGAGCCCCTGCGCCCGTTTTATGAAAGCCGCCGAGTCCGCATCGTAGCTGTACATGATAACCCCTCCGAAGATATGATATTCCTATTATTGCCTGCCGGGAGCGGTTTTAAGCCGAAGTTTCACACATTTATAAATGTGCGGCGTGGCGGCAAAATCACCTTGTTTTTGACCCGACTTAGTGATAGAATTAATTAAAATAACACAACGGAGTGAAATATGAGCGAACTGAAAAAAGTTGAGATATTTACCGACGGCGCATGTTCGGGCAATCCCGGACCCGGCGGCTGGGGCGCCGTTCTGCGCTACGGCGAGCACGAGGCTGAAATGTCCGGCGGCGACGCGAACACGACGAACAACCGTATGGAGCTCACGGCGGTCATAAGCGCGGTTGAAAGGCTCAAGGAGCCCTGCGATATAAAGATATACACCGACTCGCAGTATGTTGCGAACGCGTTTTTAAAAGGCTGGATATGGAACTGGAAGAAGAACGGGTGGAAAAAATCCGACAAGAAGCCTGTTTTGAATCCCGAGCTGTGGGAGCGGCTGCTCAAGGCGCTTTCAAAGCACGAATATGAGTTCATATGGGTCAAAGGACACGCGGGGCACCCCGAGAACGAGCGGTGCGACAGGCTCGCGGTAGCCAGAGCGAAAAATATGCAAAGAAGTGAGCCGAAGATGAAAAATGTCGCGATAATACTTCAGGATCTGCGAAGCGGCGGAAGCGAGCGGTTTGCGAGCAGGCTGTCGCATCTGCTGAGCGAAAAATTCAATGTCTATGTCCTGGTCTTTGACGCGAGCGAAAAGCGATTCGACTGCGCGGGCGAATTCGTTGATTTAAAATTACCCGCAGGCAAAGGCACGGCACAGCGTGCTGTTATTATGCTCAAGCGCGCCGCGGCGATAAAAAAATTTGTCAAAGAGCATGATATATGCACTGCGTATTCGTTCACTCACGCGCCGAACGAAGCGCTCGCGCTCTCGGGCGCGAAGTGCGTGAAATATATCTCCTGCCGCGACTATGTGCGGCTCATAAAGAGCTCGAAGCTCTATTCATTCGCGCTGCGGCACGGATGCAATGTTCTCTTCAATGCCCTCGAGATGCAGAAAAAATGCGAAGAGATGTTCCCGGGAAACGAAGATAAGCTTTTCACGGCATATAATATCATCGACTGCGAAAAAGCCCGCGAGGACGCAAAAGAAGAACTCGACGAAGAATACAAAGAATTCTATGACACGCACAGAGTTATAGCTTTCTCTTCGAGATTCGTTGAGCAGAAATGTCAGTGGGATATGCTAAAAAGCTTTGAGCTGCTGAAAAAAGATATCCCCGACGCGGGCTGATATTCCTCGGATGCCGCGGCGAATACGAAAACGCCGTTCGCGAGATGGCGAAAAAGAGCGAATATTCAAATGATATAGTCTTTGCGGGATTCCAAAAGAATGTGTTCAAATTTGTCTCCCGCGCGGATGTTTTTGCAATGACTTCTTACTACGAAGGCTTCCCGAATGTCATCGTTGAGGCGTTGGCGGTCGGCACTCCGGCTGTCAGCACGGACTGCACATCGGGGCCTGCCGAGGTTCTCGCGCCCGGTCGCCCGTTCTTGCCGCACTGCGACAAGATGACAAAAGTCGATTGCGGAATCCTCTGCCCCGTCATGTCCGAGAGTCCGGACTTTGACTACGGCAATATAAATAACGCCCACCGCGAATACGCGAAGGCGCTCAAAACACTGCTGACGGACGGCGAGCTTCGCGCCCGTCTTTCGGAAAACGGAAAGAAGCGCGCAGACGAGCTGAGCGCAGAAAATATGAAGCAGGTCTATTTCGACCTGACCGACAACTGATTCGGAGGTAACAACAATGAGCAGATATCTTATAGTCGGCGCGGGGCGCAGCGGAATCAACGCCGCGCAGCTGCTTATCAAAGTCGGCGAGGATTTTATAATCTACGACGGCAACGAGAATTTTGACACTGCGGCGGCGTGCGAAAAAATAGGCAGGGATAATATAGAATTTATCCTCGGCGATTTTTCGGGCTTCGATTTTTCGCGCGTTGACATTTGCGTAGTAAGCCCCGGCGTATCGCTTGAAACGCCGATAATGAAAGCCGTCAAAGAGCATAATATACCGATCTGGGGCGAGGTCGAGCTTGCCTACAGGCACGACAAGGGCACGGTTATCGGCATAACAGGCACAAACGGCAAGACCACGACAACTTCGCTCACCTATGACATAATGAAGCGCCACGCGAAAAAGGCTCTGCTCGTCGGCAACATCGAGATACCCTACACCGGATACGCGCTCGAGAGCGACAAGGACAGCGTGACGGTCGCGGAGATAAGCAGCTTCCAGCTTGAAACTATGGTGACCTTCAAGCCGCACGTCACGGCTATTCTCAACATTACGCCCGACCATCTCGACAGGCACAAGACGCTCGAAAACTACATCGCGATAAAAGAATCGATAACCAAGAATCAGGACGAGAACGACTTCTGCGTGCTCAACTACAACGACCCGGTTCTGCGCGAATTCGGCAAGACCCCGCGCTGCAAAGTAATATTCTTCAGCTCTTCGGAAGAGCTCGAGAGCGGAGTGTTCCTGCGCGGCGATACGATGATAATAAAGGAAAACGGCGTTGAAACGCCCGTCTGCACGACGAAAGACACGAGCCTTGTCGGCATGCACAACTACGAGAATATCATGGCGGCTATCGCGATGACCCATGCTATGGGCGTGCCGCTCGACACCATCCGCCAAGGCATAAAAGAGTTCACGGCGGTCGAGCACAGAATAGAATTCGTCGCCGAGAAGAACGGAGTCAAATACTACAACGACTCAAAGGGCACAAACCCCGACGCGGCGATAAAGGCGGTATGTGCCATGCCCTCGCCGACGATCCTCATCGGCGGAGGCTACGACAAGAAGTCGAGCTACGACGAGTGGGTCGCGACATTTGAGGCAGAGTCAAAGAGCTTCTGCTCATAGGCAAGACGAAGCACGACATTGCCGCCGCCTGCGACAGAGCCGGCTTCAAGGCTTACAAATTCGTCGACACGCTCGAAGAGGCGGTCAGCATAGCGGCCGCCGACGCAGAGAGCGGCGACTGCGTACTGCTCTCCCCCGCATGCGCGAGCTGGGATATGTTCAAATGCTATCAGCAGCGCGGCGAGATATTCAAGGACTGCGTAAGGGCGTTATAAAAGCCATAAAATAAAGCGAGCCGCCGCGATATCCGCGGCGGTTTTGTGTTGGAGTGCTCGGCATGCATAATAATTCGGTGGCAGACGCGGCAGTGATGCATCAAGTCGCCGCGCAAAAGAGTTTCGCACCAATAAAATCGTGCAAACTTCGCGGGCGGATGATAATCCCTACTGCGCACTTTTTCACTATTCACTTTGCGGGCGGATGATATCCGCTCCTACTTACTTTGAGCGAAGCGAAACCAACCCCTCAGTCGCTTCGCGACAGCTCCCCTGCAGGGGATCCTGTTAAAGCGAACTCGCACGAATGAGAGCCGCAATCAGCAAACAGCAAAAATACCGCAGGGCTTTTGCTCTGCGGTACTTTGATTTCAGGCTTTATTTATGCTCGGCGAGATACCTGTCCACAATACCCTCCACGTAGTCGGGGCGGTCTGTGATAATACCGTCAACGCCGTTTTCGAGCATCTGGATAACATCCTTTTCCTCGTCGACGGTCCATGCGTTGACCTTCATACCGGCGGCATGGGCGTGCTTGACAAGCGTCTTTGTGGCGAACGCCTTGTGCGGATGCAGTGCGTCGCAGCCGATCTTCTTCGCGAGGTGCAGCGGCTGGAAGAACCATCTTCTGACTACCTGTCCGTAAATCGGATAGAGATACGCCGTCTTGCACTTGGGCTCGTACTTCTTCGCCTCAACGAGCATCTTATAGTCGAAGCTTGAAATGAGGAGCTTGTCGAAAAGTCCGTAGTCCTTGACTGCCTCTATCGTCTTGCGCACTATGTCTTCGCGCTCGGACTTGTTGGGCTTTATCTCGATGTTCATGATGCTGAGCTTATCGCTCTTCTGCATGCACTCGAGGTATTCTTCGACGGTAGGCAGAGTGACGCCGGCGAAGTCCTTGGAGAACTTGCTGCCGAAGTCGAGCTTGCGGATATCCTCAAACATATAGCTGCCGATAGCGCCGGTACCGTTGGACATCTCGTCAACGGTGTTGTTATGGCAGATAACTATATATCCGTCTTTTGTGGAATGGACGTCGGTCTCGGTTCCGTCGGCTCCGAGCTCGATCGCTTTTTCAAACGCGGGGATCGTGTTCTGCGGGGCATAGCGGTTAGCACCGCGGTGTGCGATTATCTTTGGCTTATTCAACACTGTTCACCTCTGAAAAATTTCTGAGGACATTATAGCACTTCGCCGCTGAAAATTCAACAGGAATGTGATAATACTGAAATAATTATTAAATTTCTTTTTTTATTGTACTTAAGTCCAAAATGCTGTTGCAAGCTATTAATATTTTTGCTATAATGAGAAGAGCTTTTATGCAAATTGTCGATGCTTCCCGATTGAATTTTTTCATATCGGGGAGCAAAAACAACTGTCTGCGGGCGTATTTTCCCTGCTTCGCCGCGGACCTGAAGGAGTGTTGAAATGGGAAAGAGTAATCTCAAGGAAAAGGTCAGCACGACATGGAACAATGTCGTACTGCACTGGAAAACACCCGCCTTGGGCAAATATGTCTCCTACAAAGAGATAATTCCTACGGCATCGGAGGAATGGGCGTTCAGTTCGTCATGTTCTTCTGCTCGCTCATCGCGCTTTCCGCAACGAGCTTCCTTGTCGGAAACACGATAGGCATCAAGCCGATGCACTTGCAGTATATGGCAGTCGCGTCGACTATCATCGGCTTCGGGATCACTATCGGACGCTCTTACATAATCGACAGCGCCCGCTTCAAATCCGGAAAATTCCGTCCCTGGCTTGCAATAACAGGTATTCCTACCGTTATTATAGCGGTCGTGTTCGTCTGGCTGCCATATGAGACTATGTCGTATATGCAGAAAGTCATTGCGGTTTTCCTCTGCTACAACCTTCTGCAGTGCTTCTATCCTTCTTCCAGCAGGCATACACAGACCTTGCAAACGTCATATCGCCCAACTCCCATGAGCGTACCGATATCGTTTCGGTCTCGTCGATCATCTACTCCATGGCGCCGTCCCTCACGGGTCTTTTCGTGCCGATGCTCTCGACGCTCACCGGCGGTCTGAACTCCATCACCACCTACCGTATAATCCATCCCCTCGTCGCCGTTGTCGGACTTCTTCTGTCCTATGTGGCATATGCGGGAACGAGAGAGAGAATAATCGTGGCGGAGAGCCACGTTACCCAGTTCAAATTCTCCGACGCATTCCGCGCCGTTGCAAAGAACAAATATTTCTGGATAACCTCCCTTGCAGCTGGCTCGGCTTCCTTGAGGGCGCGGTCGGCGTTATCATCGGCTGGACATTTATATACGCCTATCCCGACAGAATGGGTCTTTACGGAGTCGCAACGACGCTCATCGGCAACGCGGCGCTCTGGGCAATGCTCATCTGTCCGATAGCGATAAGAGTCCTCGGCAAGAGAAACCTGCTTATCTGGTGCAACATTACAAACGTTGTGCTCATCGGATTGCTCTATCCCCTTTACAACAACCTCGTTGCGCTGATAATTCTCTATTATCTCAACGGATTCGTCAACTCTTTCGCAATAGTCTACAATCCCGGCATCAACGCCGACATGCGTGACTATCAGCAGTATTTCACCGGCGAGCGCATCGACGGAATGTTCGGCGCGGTCGGCATAATCGGCTCGTTTATCGGAATGTTCACCGGCATGGTGCTCCCGACCATCTATCAGATGCTCGGCCTTGAGGATAACTACGACGTGCTCGAAGTCGCTTCGTTCAGAGAGGATATGTTCGACGTGCTCATCATCGCCGCAGTTATCGGCGCAGCGCTCAACTTCGTCCCCTATCTCTTCTATGATCTGACCGAGACCAAGCAGCGCGGCATAGTCAAAGTGCTCAAGATACGCGCGATGTTCGAGGACTACGGCAACGGTATTCTCCGCGACGAGAGCATCGTTGAAGCCATAGACATAATCGACGAAGCAAATCTCCTCTACAAAGACAGAACCCTCATGACCACGAAGGACGACATCAAGAAGGCAGAGAGACTGCCCGCGAGAACGCCCGAGGAAAAAGAGTTCAAGAAGAACGAAATCAAGCGGCTGAAAGCCGCTTACAAAGAATTCAACACTCAAAACCGCGGCATAAAGAAAGACCGCATAAATCAGGCAAAGGCCATGCCCAAGAGCACCGACGCCGCGAAGGCAGCAAGAAAAGCCGCGATAAAGGCCGCGAAGAAAGAGAACAGAGAGCTCAACAAGCTCAATGCGGACATCTCCGTGTGCGATTTCATCATCGACGAGATGAACAAATACGACACCCTGCGCATCAAGAAGCAGGTCGAGCGTTCTATCGCGCTTGACAGAGCCGGATATGCCGGAATATTCAACTACAGCAAAGAGGACATGGCTGAAGCCAAGGCTCTGCCGAAGTCCACTCACGAGGAGCGCGAGATTCGCAGCGACGCCATAACCCCGCGCCCGTGCGCTCAAGAACGCCAGAAAGGCAATGATAAAATTCTACGGCTCGCCCGAAAATATCGTCGAGCCTTCAGACGATGCGTTCAAGGCCGCAGAAGCTCTGCCGGACGACACCTTCGCGCATCAGCTCGAGAAGAAGAGAACCGTCAAGAAGCTCGTCAACGAGAAGTCGAAGTACATCAGAAGCGTCAAGCCTCTTCTCGACGCAAGACGCCAGCTGACGGAAAAAGAGAATTATGCGCATCTTGACGATATACGCGCAAGATACGCCGACGCAAAAGCGAACACCGACGCCGAGTACGAGGCGCGCAGAGTCGAGATCGAAAGACTCGAGGAAGAGCGCAAGGCAGACCTCGAGCGCAGGAAGCAGGAGCGTCTGGCAAAGAAGAACGGAAAGTGAGGAACAGACGATGAAAAAATTCAGTAAAATAGCAGCCGTTGTTGCGCTGATGCTCGTTGTCTGCCTCTCTTTCACAGGCTGCGGCAATCTCGGCAACGCGATAATCTCCGCCCTCTCCCTCGATGTCACGGTCGACGACCCGGCGCTCATCAAGGTTGAGGATATACTCGACAAGACCGTCAAGACGGAATCCGTCAAGAGCGGCGACTTCACCTATACATTATATACTGACAACACCGCCTGCATCACGGGCTACACAGGGAGCAACCCCGTTGTTTCCATTCCCGCGGAGATAGACGGTGCAAAGGTAGTCGGTCTCGAGAACAAGGCTCTCAAGAGCAGCAGCACGCTCAAGGAGCTCATACTCCCCGACTCTGTCGAGGCAATCGGCAACTATGCCGCGATGTACTGCGACAGTCTTGAGAAAGTAACCATCGGCAAGAACATCAAGCACATCGGCATCAGCGCGTTCGAGGGCTCGCAGGAGAACGCCTACACCGGAAAGAGCAAGCTTACTACCGTTGTTTTCAACGGCGCGCCCAAGACTATATCCGAAAAGGCTTTCTACTTCTGCTCCGCGCTGACCGAAATAGTCCTGCCCGAGGGCGTTGAGACCATCGGCGACTGGGCGTTCGCGAAGTGCTTCAGCGCAAAGAAGATAATTATCCCCGAGGGCGTCACTCAGATAGACGACCACGCGTTCCTCAAGTGCACCGGAGCGGTCGAGATATCGATCCCCGGCACGGTTGAGAGCATTGCGGTGAGCACATTCTACCGCTGCTCCTCTCTCGAGAAGCTCACTCTCGGCGAGGGAGTCAAAAAGCTCGAAAAGGGCGCATTTGAAGAGTGCAAATCGCTCAAAACAGTCGTCCTGCCCGAGAGCATGGAAGAGCTCGGCAAATATGCGTTCTACAACTGCACCGGACTCGACAAGATAACCATTCACTCCGAAGTCACCGTATTCGGCGGCGAGATATTCAAGGATGTCGGCAAGCTCACGATTTCGACCGAGAGCGGAAGCGGCGCCGAGAAATACGCGCAGGACAACGGCTTTGATGTTGCCGTTATCGGCTGACGGAGGACGAATGGGAACGATAATCGCACTCGGCGGCGGCCGTTATGACGACGGCGAGGTCATGCCGATATTTGAAAGAATAGTCCGCGAATCGGGCAAAGAAAATCCTCATGTCGTGTTCCTGCCGACTGCCGGGCACGACGACACCGAGGGCGACGAGCCCATATGGGAGAGCTTCGAAAAGCTCGGATGCACGGTTGAGACGCTCAAACTGACCGACCCAGCTAACTCCCGCGAGCACATATATAATACGCTCGTGAGCACGGACATTGTCTACGCCGGCGGCGGAAACCTCGAGTTCATGATGAACACATTCAAGGCGACCGGCGCGGACGAGGCGCTCAGAGAAGCTTATAAACGCGGAAAAGTCCTTTCGGGGCTCAGCTCCGGCGCAATGTGCTGGTTCGACATGGGATATGACGACTGCGGCGAAAACGGCAGCTTCATGTTCGTCGACTGCATCGGACTTCTCCCCTACTGCTACTGCCCGCACTTCATCAGCGAACGCTGGCAGAGTTTCGGAACAGCCGTAATAGGCTGCCGAGTCTCGGGCATCGGAGCCGAGGACGGCGCGGCGCTCATATTCAAAGACGGTCATTTCTCCGCCATGTGCGGAAACGACGGCGGAAGCGTGTTCTATTTTGACAAGGACAACGGCTTTGCAAAGAGCGACATAACCGAGGACGCGTCGGCGCTGGATATAGACATATAGCCAAATAAGTAAGCATCGGAAGAAGCGGAACGAAATATTGTTCATCATAAAGAGAAGAGGATTAAAAATGGTCGACGATATAGTTAAGCTAAATGAAACCACAAGCAACGAAATATCTGATGTTTCAAACATTACATCACAGCTTCCCGTTTTCGAAGAAGAGATTAATGGATCAAACTATACAAAACTGCCTATAAGCAGATTAGCCTCTCTTGGTGTAGCATTTCAGCCACTCGTTACTGCTGTGCAAACCGTAGTTACCGGTGCTGGCGGAAGCGGAATATATTATGTTAACACCGCCGGAAAAACAATGTTTCAAATGAAAGAAACGGGTAATTTTATCGGCTCATTAAAAAGCACCTCAGGTTTAGTTGGTGGCGGACAAGCTCAAATTACCCCACTGGCTTGTGACCCCACAATGCTCTTTATGGCAGCTGCATTAGCCAACATTGACAAAAAGTTGGATGCCATAAAAGAAATGCAACAGGAAATGATGGATTTTCTTGTTCAAAAGGAAAAGTCCGAATTGCGAGGCAGCCTTACTTTTCTATATGATGTTTTCAGCAATTATAGATTCAATTGGAACAACGAGATGTTCAAAGAAAACAACCACTCGGCAGTTCTTTCTATAAAAAGAGAAGCCGAGGAGAAAATTATTTTCTACCGCAAACAAATAGAAGAAAGCTTGAATAAAAAAGTCTTCTTCCACAGCGACAGAACAGTTGACAAACAATTGCAAACTGTTCAAGATAAGTTTAAAGACTATCAACTTTCGTTATATATGCTCGGTTTTTCAACATTTCTTGATGTTATTCTTCTTGAAAACTATGACAGAGAATATCTTCAAAAGATTGCGGAAAAGTTAGATACCTATTCTCTTAACTACAGAGAGCTTTACTCACGATGCTACGATGAGATAGCAAACTATTCCTCTACTTCTTTTCAATCTACTTTTCTGAAAGGATTATCAAAAACAGTCACTGGTTTTGGCAAGCTTGCAGAGAAGATTCCCGTTGTCAGTAACACTCAGGCGGATGAAACTTTAATTGCCGCGGGCGACAGAATCAGCGATTTCAGCGACGAAAAGCTCCGCAAACAGATGAAAATGCTTATTGAACGTCAAAGTAATTTTGTAAGACCATTTATTGATAATATTGACAAGTTAAATGAGCTACACAATCAGCCCGTTGAAATCTTAGTTGACAAAGATAATCTCTACATTTCAGCAGACAAACTGAATTAACCAACAACACTCCCTCCGCATATTCTTATAGTAAATGAATATGCGGAGGTATTTTTATGCCCGATGTCTATCTCAGTCCTTCAACTCAGGACTATAACCCCTACATAATCGGCGGGAGCGAGAAATACTACATGAATCTCCTCGCCGACGCAATGGAGCCGTATCTCTCTTCAAGCGGGATAAGCTACGGCAGGAACGACCCGAACGGCAACGCCGCGGCGGCTGTTACACGCGGAAACAGAGGAAACTATCGGCTCTATCTCGCGCTGCACTCGAACGCCGCGCCCGAGATATATGAGGGTATGCTGCGCGGACCCGATGTCTACTACTATCCGACGAGCGTGCAGGGAAAGCGAGCGGCGGAGATAATCGCGAACGGACTGCGCGAGATATATCCCGAGCCGGAGATTGTGAACACGCGCTCTTCAACGGAGCTGCTTGAACTCAGGCGGTCGAAAGCCCCTGCGGCTTATCTCGAGCTCGCCTACCACGACAACGAGCAGGACGCGCGGTGGATAGCCGACAACATCGACGCGATAGCCGAAAATCTTGTCATAAGCATTGCCGATTTTCTCGGCGTGCCGTTTCATCCGCCGGTATTCCCCGCCGAGGGCACCGTCCGCACGCAGGCGGAGTGCTCAATGTCCGCCGCGCGCCGAATACGACCTCCGCCGTTATCGGCACTCTCCCCAACGGACGCGCCGTAAAAATAACCGGCGCACTCAACGGGTGGTATGCCATAGAATTCAAAAACACAACAGGTTACGTTTTTGCAGGAAACATCAAGAGAAACTGACACAGTTTGTACACAAAATTGACATATTCATACACTTATCCGATTTTTTCCGACGGCGTTTGTATAAAATGCAGATTTTTAAACTTTTCCTTGCTTTTACCCCCAAAAAGCCCTATACTATTATTGTATTTTCACCGAACTTTTCTTTAGGGGGAACGAGGATTTGAAGCTGCTTGAGGAGCGCATAATTGCTGACGGCAAAGTGATCGGGGACGATATTCTCAAGGTGGATATGTTTCTCAATCACCAGATCGACGTGCACCTTCTTCAGGAGATCGGCAAGGAGTTCAAGCGCCGTTTTGACGGGTGTAATATAAATAAAATTCTGACTATCGAAGCATCGGGCATAGGGATCGCGTGCATAACTGCGCAATATTTCTCTGTGCCTGTTGTTTTTGCCAAAAAGGGCGCGCACAAAAATGTGGGCAGCAATGTCTACTCCTCCGTTGTCCACTCCTTCACAAAGGGCACGGACAGCAACGTTACAGTGTCGAAAGACTACATAAACAAGGGCGACAAGATACTCATCATCGACGATTTCCTTGCAAACGGCGCCGCCGTTTCGGGACTTATCGATATAATCAACCAGGCGGGTGCCGAGCTTGAGGGCGTCGGCATCGCCATTGAAAAAGGCTTCCAGCCCGGCAGAAAGGTTCTCGAAGAGAAGGGCGCGAGAGTCGAATCCCTCGCCATCATCGAGAAGATGGGCAACGGAACAATAACATTCAAAGAACAGGACGACTGAGTTATTTTTTCCCGTGCAGGACTGCGGGATAAATATAAAAAATTTTTGGAGGTAAGTCAAAAAATGAAGAAATTCACAAGAATCCTCGCAATTGTTCTTGCACTCGCTACCATTTTCAGCTTTGCAGCTTGCAGCAGCAAGGACGGCGGCGAGAAGAAGATGAAGGTTGGTTTTATCTTCCTTCACGACGAGAACTCGACTTATGACAAGAACTTCATCACCGCAGCTGAGGAAGCTTGCAAGGAGCTTGGCGTTGAGATGGTCAAGAAGACCGGCATCGGCGAAACTCAGGCTTGCTACGATGCAGCGGCTGACCTTGCTGATCAGGGCTGCTCAATCGTTTTCGCTGACAGCTTCGGCCATGAGAGCTTCATGATCCAGGCTGCCGAGAAGTATCCGGACGTTCAGTTCTGCCACGCTACCGGCACCCAGGCTCACACCAAGGGTCTCAAGAACTTCCACAACGCTTTCGCTTCCATCTACGAGGGCCGTTACCTTGCAGGTATTGCCGCAGGTATGAAGCTCAACGCTATGATCAAGGAAGGCAAGTTCGAAGCTAAGGACGCTAAGATCGGCTATGTCGGCGCATTCCCCTATGCAGAGGTTAAGTCCGGCTACACCTCATTCTTCCTCGGCGTAAGATCCGTCTGCAAAGAGGCTACCATGGAAGTCCAGTTCACCGGTTCCTGGTACGACGAGGCCAAGGAGAAGGAAGCTGCTACCCTGCTTATCGGCAGAGGCTGCAAGCTCATCAGCCAGCACGCTGACTCCATGGGCGCTCCCACCGCTTGCGAGAACGCAGGTATCCCCAACGTTTCTTACAACGGCTCCACTCTTGACGCTTGCCCGAACACCTTCATCGTTTCGTCCAGAATCAACTGGGTTCCCTACATGAAGTACATGATCGAGTGCGTCAGAGACGGCAAAGAGATCGACACCGACTGGTGCAAGGGCATCAACGAGGGCGCTGTTGAGCTGACCGCTATCAACGATAAGGTCGCAGCTCCCGGCACTGCCGAGGCTATCAAGGCTGCCGAAGAGCAGTTCAAGGCCGGCACTCTTCATGTTTTTGACACCTCCACTTTCACTGTTGGCGGCAAGGTTCTCACCAGCTACAAGGCTGACGTCGACACCGACGAGAACTACACCCCCGACACCGAGGTTGTTTCCAACGGTTACTTCCACGAGTCTGAGAAGCGTTCTGCTCCTTACTTCGATATTGACATCGACGGCATCACTCTTCTCAACAAATAATTAAGCTATAACTTTCATTCAGACGGGGCGACGAAAGCCGCTCCGTCTGAAGCAGTTCAAAAAACAAGATTTTTAAGTTTGAAAAGCCGATTATCCTTCCTGTTTTAATCGGCTTTTGAGATTTAAAATAGGAGGATAAGTGGGCTTGAACGCAGCAATTGAACTGAAAAATATTTCAAAAAGCTTCGGAAGCATCATAGCCAACAAGGATGTATGTCTGACCGTCAACCGCGGTGAGATACTCTCCATTCTCGGCGAGAACGGCTCCGGAAAAACAACGCTGATGAACATGATCGCCGGAATCTACTATCCGGATCACGGTCAGATTTTCATCGACGGCAAAGAGGTAGTCATCCGCTCCCCCAAGGACGCGCTCGACTACAAAATAGGCATGGTCCATCAGCATTTCAAGCTCGTGGACGTGTTCTCTGCAACGGAGAACATCATTCTCGGACTTGACGAGGGCAAATTCAACGTCAAGAAGTCCGCCGAGCGCATCAAAAAGATAAGCGAGCAGTACGGCTTCGACATTGACCCGAACAAGAAGATATACGAAATGTCCGTCTCGGAGAAGCAGACCGTTGAGATAATCAAGGTGCTTTACAGAGGCGCGGACATCCTTATTCTTGACGAGCCCACCGCCGTTCTCACCCCGCAGGAGACGCTCAAACTCTTTGACATCCTGCGCCGCATGCGCGACGACGGCAAGGCTATCATAATCATCACCCATAAGCTCCACGAGGTGCTCTCCCTCTCCGACCGCGTATCGGTTCTCAGAAAGGGCGAATACATCGGCACGGTCAACACCGCAGAGACGAACGAATCAGAGCTTACCGAGATGATGGTCGGCAAGAAGATAAGCCTCAACATCGACCGCAGCGATCCGGTTGACCCTGTGGACAGGCTCGTTGTCAAGGACATCAGCTGCATCAACCGCGACGGAGTCAAGCTTCTTGACGACATCTCGTTCACCGCGCGTTCGGGCGAGATTCTCGCATCGCGGGCATCGCCGGAAGCGGTCAGCGCGAGCTGCTTGAATCCATCGCAGGACTTCAGCATCTCAACAGCGGCGAGATTATGTACAACAACCCCAAGACCGGCGGTCAGGACAACCTGCGCGACAAGACGCCCATGCAGATCCGCGAGCTCGGCGTGCGCCTGTCGTTCGTCCCCGAGGACAGACTCGGCATGGGACTCGTCGGCAACATGGATATAATCGACAACATGATGCTGCGAAGCTACCGTAAGGGCAAGGGCGCGTTCCTCGAGCGCAAGAAGCCCAAGACGCTCGCAGAAAAAGTTATAAGCGACCTCGAAGTTGTGACCCCGAGCGCGAATACGCCCGTCCGCCGTCTCTCCGGCGGCAACGTGCAGAAGGTGCTCGTCGGCCGTGAGATTGCTTCCTCCCCCACGGTCTTTATGGCTGCCTACCCCGTGCGCGGACTCGACATCAACTCATCTTATCTTATATACAACCTGCTCAACGAACAGAAAGAAAAGGGCGTCGCCGTTATCTTCGTCGGCGAGGATCTTGACGTTCTGCTCGATCTGTGCGACCGAATCCTCGTCATAAACTCCGGCAAAATAACCGGACTCGTTGACGCGAGGACTTCCACCAAGGAAGAGCTCGGTCTGCTTATGACCAAAACCGACGGAGGTGAAACCCATGAGTAAGTCAAACGGACAGAAGCGTGAGCCTCTTTTCCACATAGTCAAGCGCAGCACCGTTCCCTCATGGGCGGCATGGCTTATCAGAATCGGCGCGGTCATTCTGGCGCTGCTTGTCTGCGCGGTCGTGACCGTCGTCATCACCGGACAGAATCCCGCGGAGGTCTATTCCGCGATAATCTTCGGCGCGGTCGGCTCGCCGAGGCGTATATGGAGCCTGCTCCAGAATCTAGCAATGCTCCTGTGCGTTTCGCTCGCAGTCACCCCCGCATTCAAGATGAAATTCTGGAACATCGGCGCAGAGGGACAGGCTCTCATGGGCGGCTTCGCAACAGCGGCGTGCATGATCCTCTTCGGCGACAAGCTCCCGTCCTATCTTCTCTTCCCCGTTATGATTATAACGAGCATTGTTGCGGGCGCGGTATGGGCTTTCATCCCCGCGTTCTTCAAGGCGAAGTGGAACACCAACGAGACGCTCTTCACTCTGATGATGAACTACATTGCAACGCAGATCGTCGCTTACTTCTGCTACAAGTGGTCGAACCCCAAGGGCTCGGGTCACATCGGAGTCATCAACAGCGTCAGCCACAACGGCTGGCTTCCGAGCCTAGGCGGTCAGGACTACCTGCTCAACATACTTATCGTTGCGGCGCTGACCGTTTTCATGTACATCTATCTCAAATACAGCAAGCACGGCTATGAGCTCTCCGTCGTCGGCGAGAGCGAAAACACCGCGCGCTACATAGGCATCAACGTCAAGAAGGTTATCATGCGCACGATGCTCCTCTCCGGCGCGCTCTGCGGCGTCACCGGACTTCTGCTCGTCAGCGGCACCGACCACACCATCGCGACAAACACAGTCGGCGGACGCGGATTCACCGCGATAATGGTATCGTGGCTCGCGAAGTTCAACCCCGCTTACATGATCCTCACCTCACTGCTCATCGTCTTCTTCCAGAAGGGCGCAATTCAGATATCGACGAGCCTCGGACTCAACGACTCGTTTGCCGATATCATCACAGGAATCATAATCTTCTTCATTATCGGCAGTGAGTTCTTCATCAACTACTCTGTCAAGTTCCGCAGCAAGGAGGCGAAGGCATAATGATAATCACATTCATTCAGCGTGCTATAATGCAGAGCATTCCTCTGCTCTTCGGCTCAACGGGCGAGACGATAACCGAAAAGGGCGGCAACCTGAACCTCGGTATCCCCGGCATCATGTATGTCGGCGGCATCTCCGGCGTTATCGGCGCGTTCTTCTATGAGAAGAGCGTCGAGACGGTGAACCCGTTCCTCGCAGTGCTCATTCCCCTGCTCTCGAGCATTTTGGCTCGGCGCTCATGGGTCTGCTCTACTGCTTCCTGACCGTCACACTGCGTGCAAACCAGAACGTCACCGGTCTTGCGATGACAACTTTCGGCGTCGGCTTCGGCAACTTCTTCGGCGGCTCGCTGATAAAGATAACCGGCAGCGACATTCCCTCGATAGCGCTGAGCGCAACGAGCAACTGCTTCAAGACAACGCTCCCGTTCGCCGCAAAGCTCGGAAAGGTCGGAGATATATTCTTCTCTTACAGCTTCCTCGCTTACGCCGCGATAATCATCGCGCTCATCACCGCCTATTTCTTCAAGCACACGCGCACAGGACTTCAGCTGCGCGCGGTCGGCGAGAATCCCGCAACGAGTGACGCGGCGGGCATCAACGTCGGCAGATACAAATATGTCTCGACAATCGTCGGCAGCGTTATAGCGGGTCTCGGCGGTCTCTACTACGTCATGGACTACGCGAACGGCGTCTGGTCGAACAACGGCTTCGGCGACCGCGGCTGGCTTGCAATCGCGCTCGTTATCTTCGCCGTCTGGAAGCCCGATCTCGGCATCCTCGGCTCATTCCTCTTCGGCGGTCTCATGGTCATTCACAACTACATCCCGAACCTCAGCTTCGCGCGCAGGAGCTGTTCATGATGACGCCCTATGTTGTTACGATAATCGTCCTTGTCGCGGTCAGCATGCGCCGCAAGCGCGAGAATCTGCCACCCGCGAGCCTCGGACTTTCTTACTTCCGAGAGGATCGATAATATTGATTTTTTGCAGCTAATGGTGTATAATAATGCCATAAAAGCTTAGGAGGTTTTTACTATGTTAGTTTCCGCAGCACAGATGCTCAAAGATGCAAAGGCCGGCAAATATGCGGTCGGTCAGTTCAATATCAACAACCTTGAGTGGACAAAAGCAATCCTTCTCACCGCTCAGGAGCTCAACTCCCCCGTTATCCTCGGCGTGTCCGAAGGCGCAGGCAAGTATATGTGCGGCTTTACGACCGTTGTCGGCATGGTCAACGGCATGATAAACGAGCTGGGAATCACCGTTCCCGTTGCTCTTCACCTCGACCACGGCACCTATGAAGGCGCTTTCAAGTGCATCGAGGCAGGTTTCTCCTCCGTTATGTTTGACGGCTCTCACTACGACATTGAGGAAAACATCGAGAAGACCAAGGAGATAATCGCTCTCGCTCATTCGAAGGGCATTTCCGTTGAGGCTGAAGTCGGCGCCATCGGCGGCGAAGAGGACGGCGTTATCGGCGGCGGCGAAGTCGCTGACCCCGAGGAGTGCAAGATGATCGCTGATCTCGGCGTCGATATGCTCGCAGCGGGCATCGGCAATATCCACGGCAAATATCCCGCAAACTGGAAGGGTCTGAGATTCGACGTTCTTGCGAAGATTCAGGAGCTCACCGGCGAGATGCCCCTCGTTCTCCACGGCGGCACAGGCATCCCCGCAGACATGATAAAGGAAGCTATCTCCCTCGGCGTTTCCAAGATCAACGTCAACACCGAGTGTCAGCTCGCTTTCGCTGACGCTACCAGAAAGTACATCGAGGCAGGCAAGGATCTCGAGGCAAGGGCTTCGATCCCAGAAAGCTTCTCGCACCCGGCTTCGAGGCTATCAAGGCTACCGTCAAAGAGAAGATGGAGCTGTTCGGATCGGTCAATAAGGCATAAGAAAAGCTTCAAAAAACAATTTACCGGCAGAGTAAAATCTGCCGGTATTTTTATTGACTGCACTCGGGCGGTATTGTATAATCAGCTAAAAAGCCCAAGGGGGAACAGATAAATGCTCACTATAAAAGACGGCGAGTTTAAAATGAACGGCGAGAGCTTTCGCATATATTCGGGCTCGATGCACTATTTCCGCATCATGCCCGAATACTGGGAGGACAGGCTCAGAAAGCTCAAGGCGGCGGGCTTCAACACGGTTGAAACCTATGTCTGCTGGAACATGCACGAGCCTAAAAAGGGCGAATTTGACTTCACCGGCAGGTTCGACATCAGGCGGTTCATCAAGACCGCCCAAAAGGTCGGACTCTATGCTATAGTCAGACCGGGTCCGTATATCTGCGCGGAGTGGGACTTCGGCGGACTGCCGGCTTGGCTGCTCAAGGACAGAAACATGCGTCTGCGCTGCGCCTATCCCGATTATTTGCAGCATGTTTCGGACTTCTATCACAGGCTGTTTGAGGAGATCGGCGATCTTCAGCAGAGCGAGGGCGGCAATATAATCGCGATGCAGATCGAGAACGAATACGGCAGCTACGGCAACGACAAGGAATATCTCAGATATATTGAAAAACTGATGCTCGACTGCGGCACAAAGGTAATGCTCTTCACCTCCGACGGCGACGACAACAGCATGCTCTCCGGCGGCACGCTCCCCGATGTGTTCAAGACGCTGAACTTCGGTTCGCGCGCGTCCGAGATATTCAACGCCATGGACAGATTCCACGAGAACACCCCGAAGATGTGCACCGAGTTCTGGTGCGGCTGGTTCGACCACTGGGGCGAGGAACATCACACTCGAGGCTCGGACAGCGTTGCGGGCGAGATTAAAGATTTTCTTGACATCGACGCGAGCTTCAATTTCTACATGTTCCACGGTGGCACGAACTTCGGCTTCACTGCCGGAGCGAACTGCTACGAAGAATATCAGCCGACGGTCACGAGCTACGACTACTGCGCGCTGCTGACCGAATGGGGCGACTACACGCCCGCATATTATGCAGTCAGAGAGCTTCTGCTCAAGGCTCAGAACCTGCCCGAGACCGAGCTTCCCGCATCGCCGAAGCTCCAGACGGTAGGCAAAGTCGAGCTTGACGAGAGCACGTCGCTGATGAGCAACTTCGACAACCTCGGCGAGCGACACCGCGTTCCCCTGCCCGAGAGCATGGAATATTTCGGTCAGAACAGCGGCATGATCTACTATGAGACGAAGCTCGAACAGATATATGACCCGCGCGAGCTGCGCGTTGCGAATGTCCACGACACTGCGTATGTCTATATAGACGGCGAGCACAAGGCAACTATTGACCGCCGCGACGAGAACAAAGTCAAGGGCTACGATACATTCAAATTCGACGGCTGCACGGACGGCTGCACGATAGGCGTATTGGTTGACGCGATGGGACGAGTGAACTACGGCGAGCACCTCTACGACCGCAAGGGCATTGACGCCATCCGCTACGGCAATCAGAATCTCATGGGCTACGACGTTGTCACGCTCCCGCTCGACAACCCCGAGAAGATAGACTTTTCGCTCGAGGGCGGCAAGTATCCCCTCTTCATGCGCGGACATTTCAAGGCGCAGAGCCAAAATGACTGCTTCGTTCACCTTGACGGGTTCAAGAAAGGCTGCGTGTACATAAACGGCTTCAACATCGGCCGCTACTGGGAGATAGGCCCCCAGCGCGCGCTGTACATTCCCGGAGTTCTGCTCAAGGACGAGAATGAGATAATCATACTCGAGCTTGAGGCTGCGAGAAGGCGGAGGTCGAGATAAACGCCGAGCCGGATTTGGGATAAAAAATATATAAAAGACAAAACCCCGGGCTGTAAAATACAGTCCGGGGCAGTCTGTAGCAAAAACCATTTTGAATGCTTTGCAGGCATCAAAGCATTACTTGTGTAAAATGAGATGCGCGAAGCGCCGGAGGGATTGTTTTGAATTTGAGCTTCCATTACACAACCCCTCAGTCACGGCGAAGCCGTGACTGCTCCCCTTACACAGGAGAGCCTTGAGACCGTGCAATAATATACTTTTTCGACAGATAAAACCCCGGGCTGTAAAATACAGTCCGGGGTGAGCTTATTTAAGATAAGATTTACTGCTTTGCGCCGTTATCGAACATCTCGAGTGCCTTGACGCTGATTGCGAAGCAATCGGCAAGACCCTGCTCGTTCATGTTGTCATAGGTGTCTCTTCTGGTGTGATAATAGTCCTCAAGCTTATGGTTGAGTCCGGTGACGCCGGTTGCTCTGAAGCCCGCCTGCGCGAACGCTGCGGAGTCGGTAGCGCCGCCGAGAGGCGGAACCCAGCCCTTCTTACAGGAGATATCAAGCTCCTTAGCAGCCTCCATAAACAGGTCGGAGACATCTTTATCCGCCTTGACCGTGCCGTTGAGGTCGCGGTAGTTGGTCATGAGATACTTGGGATCGTGAATCGTATCATAAGAGAAGATGAAGGTCGGGACATCGTCGAACTCGCCTTATGAGCCGCGCACCACGCCTTTGCGCCGCGCAGACCCGCTTCCTCGGAGCCGGTGAGGATAACGCCGACTTCGGTGTTTTCAAACTCGATGCCCTCTTCCTTGAGAGCCTTGAGGATGGCTATGCCATATAGCAGCCGGAAAGGTTGTCGTTCGCGCCGTCAACGATGCGGTTCTCGTTCCACATCCAATAAAGGCCGATAAGGAACGGTACGAACACAAGACCGATGAGGCGAAGAAGTCCGAGGGTTTCGGAAGCATCGAACGAGACATACTCGAGTCCGTTCTTTGCGACGAGCATTATGGAAATGACAAGATAATATACAGCGCCGATGCCGCAGATAACCGCGTGACCCTCAAAGCCGACACCGCCGAGCTTATAGTTGACAGGCCACTCCCAGGCAGCGTCCGGATGGCCGTTGAAGAATATGCGGCGCTTGACTTCACCCTTGCAGCTCTTGACTGCGGTGACATTATGTCCGATCTTTTCGGGGAAGAAGCGATCGATGAACTTCTTATAGAGTCCGAACTGCATAAAGACTATAAGCAGACCGACGACGATAAGAATTATCGAAACGAGCGGATAGAAGAACGAAATAGCTACCGCCGCGAGAACGAAGGTAATCGTGAAATATATCCAGCCGAAGAACGAACCGGGGTTCTCTTTGAACGACTCGACGTCGGCTCTCTCGCATCCGCACTCGTTTTTCAGTACGTCTGCCATATACTCACATGCCTGCTGCTCGCCCTTGGAGCCGGGATCGCGTTTTTCGAAGTCCTTGCATATGTGAGTTATCTCGCTCACCATATACTCGGCTGCTTCTTTCTTCTTATCAATGACTGACTGAAGATTCATTTTTATTACCTCCTTAAATATAAGTCAAGCGGCCGCCCGAAACCGCAAATACGGTTCGCGGCAGCCGCTCAAAATACTTTTTTTACTGGCGGGGACCGGTGAAACCGTTCGCCTGCTGGAACTTGTCGATCTTGTCGATAACGCCGAGGACAACATCGAAGCCGTCGCCGACGGTGTCAACGCTGAAGCGCTCGGGCATATCGTGCCAGGTGTGATAATAATAGGTCAGGGTCGGATCCTGAGCCGCAAATGTAACGGACTTCATGCCCGCCTTGGTCATCGGGGTGCTGTCGCAGCCGCCGACAGGGTTATGTATGCAGCCGTTCGACTTGCTCTGAATTCCGAGCTCCGAGAAAGTATCCTTGAACATTGCTTCAAGATCCTTGTCGAAGCGGCAGAACTGCCAATCGTCCTTGATAACGACCTCGAAATAGTCCTTATCGGCGACGGAGTCCAGATTTATGTTCCATGCGTTCTCAAGAATAGCCTCGCCCTTATGAGCGCGGGTAAAAGCGAGAGAACCGCGGAGTCCCGCCTCCTCGGAGCCGCAGTTGAAGTCGATGATGCGGCAGTTCTTGGGCATCTTGTCGGGATTCTCTTTGAAATACTTTGTAACAGCATAGCTGATAGCGCAGCCGGATGCGTTATCCATAGCACCGCGGGATGCGTTGCGCGGATCGGGATCAGCCCACATGACAAGGAACGCGCAGCCGATAGCTGTGACGAGGGGCAGGAAGCGCATAGCGAACATGAAGTTCACGAACGCGGGAGAAGCGAAAGCTTCCGCTGCCCAGCTTGCGCCGAAATAATAGCCGGTGTAGAGGGTCGCGACGGCAATCGAAGTGCCTGCAAGGAAGAAGAAGCAGAGAGCGCCGAAGCCGACCTTGCCGAAGGTGACAACGAGGCCGAGTGCGGGGTTTGTCTTAGCGAACTTCGAAGCGTGCTCGGAATGACGCCAGTTCCAGCTGGTGTCGGTATGGCCGGAGAGGATGATGGTGTAGTCATACTTGCCGTCCTCCGGGAGCAGCTCGCCATAGGTGTTCTGCGATACTTCCTGCTTGAAGAACATATCGAACCAGGTCTTATAAAGGAAAACGCTGCAGACGAGCCAGACGATGCATGCCGCCGAAGCGAGAGCCATGCCGTACCAGACCGCGGGGATGCCCATTGCGATATAGACAAGGGCGCTCAGCGCGAGACCGAGCCAGCCTGCATAGGGGATTCCGCCGATGGACGCACGCGGGGAAACCGCAAACTCTTCGCGAACGGGCTCGATGCCGATCTCTCTGAGCTTATCGCCCATATAGGCAGCAAACTTTTTTTCGCCGTCCGAACCCGGCAATCTTGCGCCGATGTTCTTCGCGGCATGATTGATTATGTCGTATACCTCTTCGGCATACTTTCTGTGTTCTTCTTTCATGAAAAAGCGACACTCCTTTTGAAAATGTGCCATAATTATACAATAATTAGACGCAAAATTGCAATAGAGTTTAAAGAGAATATAAAAATTTCTTTAAATCTTTGTTAACGAGTAAATTTTTTCGGCGTCGGGCGGAAACGATAATAAATGCAAAGGCGCTTTTTTCTATCAGAAAGGATAAAATTAAAATGAATAAAGAAAACGAAAAAAAATTCGACGGCAGCCACTGCCCCACCCCGAGCTCCGAACCCGTCATGGGCGAACCCGAGGACTCATTCGACATGGTGAACAAATACGGAACCTACAACATTCAGCCGACCTCGCAGACGGAAAATTCTTTTCCGCATATTGCGCAGGGATTGCCGAAAAAGCGCAAAAGTGCAAAGAAAACGAGATAATATCATCAAGGATCAAATTAATTGATACTTCGTGTGAATAAACCAAACAATCGATATAACAATTATACTCGCACCTTATCAAAAAAATGTTTAAGTAATAATACTGGGCTGTTTCGTAAAAACGGAACAGCCTCTGTTTTTTTACTTTGTTTTCATTCGAGCTGATTATTGATTTTCTTCCCGCGAAATGATATTATAAAGGGCAACAGATTTTCGGAGATGAGTTTTGTGTTCATTCTGACGCTCGGCGAAAGCGACCCGTTTTTCAACCTGTCGGCTGAGGAATACTTTCTCTGCGAAAAGGACGAAGATTTTTTCCTGCTCTGGCAAAACGAGCCGTGCATTGTAATCGGCAGAAATCAGAACGCGGCGGACGAGATAAACGGTGATTATGTCCGCACCCGCTCGCTGCCCGTTGTTCGGCGGATGACCGGCGGCGGGGCTGTCTATCACGACCGCGGCAACCTCAATTTTTCGTTCATTATAAACGGCGAAGCGAACAGAGTTGAACTGTGCCGACCCGTTATAGATGTTCTTCGCTCCCTCGGCGTTGAAGCGGAGATATCCGGGCGAAACGACATTCTTGTCGGCGGCAGAAAAATCTCCGGCACGGCGATGTGCTCGCGCGGCGGCAGGTCGCTGTTTCACGGGACGCTGCTGATAAGCGCCGACCTTGAGGCTATGTCCGAAGCGCTGAAGCCGGACGAAACCAAGCTGATCGGGCACGGAGTTAAATCAGTCAGAAGCCGCGTTGCGAATCTGTCGGAATACACGAAAGAAGAAGTCAGCCCCGACATTATCGGCGCGATGCTGTCTGGATATATGACGGAGCGCGGCGGAGAAATATATGAACTCGGCGAAAGCGATATAGAAGCCATTGAGAAGCTTCGGGACAGTAAATATTCGACCGACGAATGGAACTGCGGTGCCGAGCGGCTTCAAAAATCCGAACGATCCCGTCTTAGCTGCGGGACGGTTTATATAAAAAAGAAAGCCGCCTGCGGGCGGATAGAAGATATACGCATTTTCGGCGATTTCATGAACATCGGAGATGTTTCAAGGCTCGAAGCGCGGCTTCGCGGGGCGGAGTTCCGGCGCGAAGAAATAATATCGGCGCTCGAAGAAGCCCGGGTGGAAAAATATATTCCGAATCTGACCGCAGACGAGCTTACGGACATCATAATGAAAAGCGAGTGATACACATGGAGAGACTCAAAAGGGCTGCTGCCATACATGATATTTCTGGCTTCGGCAAATGCTCGCTGACAGTTGCCTGCGATAATCTCTGCCATGGGCATTGAGGTTTCGGTCATACCGACCGCCGTGCTATCGACGCACACGGGCGGGTTCACGGGCTTCACCTACCGCGACCTCACGGGCGACATGCGCCCGATCGCGGAGCATTGGAAGAGCCTCGGAATAAAATTTGACGCGATATACAGCGGCTTTCTCGGCTCAGTCGAGCAGATAGACATAGTGACCGATTTTATAGACGATTTCAAAGAAAAAGACACTGTTGTGCTCGTCGACCCCGCGATGGCGGACGGCGGGAAGATGTACACGGTGTTCGACATGGACTTTGCAAAGCAAATGACGCGCCTTTGCGCCAAGGCGGACATAATCGTTCCGAACTTCACGGAGGCGGCATTCATGCTCGGCGAGGAATACCGCCCTGCCCCCTACTCAAAAGAATATGTTGAATCGACGCTTCGCAGGCTCTCTTGTCTCGGGCCGTCAAAAGTGGTTCTGACGGGCGTTGCATTCGACGGCAGACAGGTCGGCTCGGCATCATACGACCGCTCGACAGACGAGATAAGCTACGCCCTCTCGGACACGGTGGACGGATATTTCCACGGCACGGGCGATGTGTTCGCGAGCGCGCTGCTCGGCGCATGCATGAACGGATTGAGCCTCGCCGAAAGCGCGAGGATAGCCGTTGACTATACCACGGCTGCATCGTGAGGACAAAAGAAGCGGGCACAGATCTTCGCTACGGCGTTGATTTTGAGCACGGAATACCCGATCTGCTCCGGCAGACAGGAATAATATAAATAAAGAAAAGGCAAAGAGGAGAGGAAGAAATGAGCTACGCAGACGAGGTATTTATCGCCAACTGCAAGGATATACTCGAAAACGGCACATGGGACACGGACTACAACGTCCGCCCGCACTGGGAGGACGGCACGAGTGCGCACACGATAAAGAAATTCGGCATCGTCAACCGCTACGACCTTTCAAAGGAGTTCCCGGCTATGACGCTCAGAAAAACTTTTATCAAGAGCGCAACGGACGAGCTGCTCTGGATATGGCAGAAAAAATCGAACAACGTCAACGACTTCAAGGGGCACGTCTGGGACGCTTGGGCTAACGAGGACGGCAGCATCGGCAAGGCATACGGCTATCAGCTCGGAGTCAAGCACCACTATCCCGAGGGCGACTTCGACCAGGTTGACAGAGTTCTCTATGACCTCAAGCACAACCCGCTCAGCCGCCGCATACTGACAAACATATACGTCCACGCAGACCTGAGTGAAATGAATCTCTACCCCTGCGCCTACAGCATGACTTTCAATGTCACGGGCAAGAAACTCAACGCGATACTCAACCAGCGCTCGCAGGATATGCTCACGGCGAACAGCTGGAATGTCTGCCAATATGCGACGCTCGTTCACATGATAGCGCAGGTCTCGGGACTTGAGCCGGGCGAGTTTGTTCATGTCATTGCGGACGCGCATATCTACGACAAGCACGTTCCGATAGTCGAAGAGCTGATAAAGCGCGAGCCCTACGACGCGCCGAAGTTCGTCCTCGACAAGTCAATAACGGATTTCTACAAGTTCACGCCCGACAGCGTGCATTTTGAGGACTACAAATATCACGAGTTCACCGAGAAGATACCCGTTGCGATATAAGGAGCGAAGATGAAAGCAATAGTTTGTGCCGACATAAACTGGGGCATCGGCAAGGGCACGGGAATGCTCTTCATATCCCCGCCGACCTCAAGTTTTTCAAAGAAAAGACAATGGGCAGCACCGTTATCATGGGACGCACGACGTTTCTCTCCCTGCCGGGGCAGAAGGCTCTGCCTGGCAGGAAGAATATAGTGCTGACGCGAGACGAAAATTGGAGCACCGAGAATGTCACGGTGTACCACGGCATTGACGAGCTCGCGGACATTATTGAAAATGGCGAAAATGTATTCCTCATGGGTGGAGAAGCGGTCTACAACGAGCTGATCGACTCATGCGATGAAGCGTATGTAACGCGCGTGAATGCGGACGGAAAGGCGGAGAAGTTCTTTCCCGACCTCGACGCCCGCGCAGGCTGGAGGCTCGTCGAGCGCTCCGCCGCGCAGGAGAGCAACGGATATATTTTCACATTCGACAGATATGTAAAAGAATAAGCTATACGAAACGGGATTGACGGGCTGACCGCCAATCCGTTTTTTGTTTTATTCCGCCGGTTCGAGCTCCGACTCGTTTTCTTCTATATCGCCCGCGAGACCTAATTTCTGTTCGAGCTTCGACTTTTTCTTATATGTCTCATTCCACTCCTGCTGAGTGAACTCATAGCCGTAGGCAAGGAAGAGATCCTCGCCGCGCCTCTCCTGCTTTGAATAGCGCGCTTTCTTGAGCAGGACTACAATCCCCACGCCGAGCAGCGAACCGACGAGCGCCGCCGCGAACGAGAGCAGAATAACTTTCGCTCCCCCGCCGGCATAGAGCGGAGGCAGCAGCCCCGCAAATGCGTCGTATTTATCGGTAACGACGATTGTGGAAGTGCGGAGAAGCCCGTATTTCCGGGCGTAGTCAGTCAGTAACGACTCGTTGCAGATGCCGAACGCCGCGGCGAGAATGCCAGTGAGCGTTGTACCGCCGATGAGTGCAAAAGGCGTTGTCTGCGGCTCTCTGACGCAATAGACCATCGGCGACATCGCCATGAGCCTGACATTCTGGAACACCTCGTTAATGAAGCCCGTGTTGAGCAGGTTTTCATCATAGACGACCATCGGCCAGGACTTGAACTTCTTGCCGACGAAGAGATAAATCATGCATATCCACGACGGGGTTATCATCGCTGCGGAGAACACGGTGAGCAGCCTTGCGCTCTCCATTGAGCCCGCCAGCACGCCCTTGAATATCTCATCGAACACCGCGAGCGATAGCGGACCGCCGACATCGAAGCCGAGCGCAAAACCTATCACGGCGCCCTTGAGAATGATATTTTCCGAAGAGGCGACTATTCCGGCGAGCTTATGCGCGAGCAGGGTCATCGGCAGAGCGTAGGCATAGTTCATAACGAAAAACACCGCGAACGCAGAGAGTCCGATAACAACGAGCGAATCGCCGAGCAGGGTCATATTTTTGAGCTGCGGGCGGAATGTGCATATCAGCTCCTCGCGCTTTGCTTCGTCTTTTATCTTTGAATGTGCAAGCTTCAACAGCAGGCCGAATGCCCATTCTATAACGACGACGCAGACCTTGTGCAGGAAGGTCACGCACACGGTGCTCAGCAGAGCTATCAAATAATAGCCCATGAAGCCGATAACAGACGAGCCGCCCACTGTTTCAACGCCCGCGACTGTGTGCAGAAGAGACCGAAATACACTGCGAGAACGCCCGAGACGAGAGCAGAGAAAAATCCGCCCGCGTAATACGCCATGCATATCGACATGCCTATGCCGAAAAGCTGGACGGACATATACGAGACCCAATAGAGTCCGTCGAGCAGGGAGAAAAACTTTTCCGAGAATAAGTATTATGAAACGCGAATATCGCGGCGAAGAGCATGAACGGGAACAGCGCGGTCGAGTCTTGACCGCGG
>ENA-OQEN01000048-OQEN01000048.1-human-gut-metagenome-genome-assembly--contig:-NODE-48-length-42294-cov-8.413451_pt1 | contig 42294 bp, 54 predicted proteins | sample MGYA00242791_ERZ504627 | MGnify/ENA primary metagenome ERZ504627 (study PRJEB26092, sample SAMD00036316) | human gut metagenome | host: Homo sapiens | study: EMG produced TPA metagenomics assembly of... | reverse complement strand
GGCGCAAACGAACCGGCGTGAGGTTATCCCACACGCGGTACTTTTTGACCAGGCGAACAATCTGCCAATGCGTTCGCGGCGCCTGCCGGCGTGAGCTGGTATTCCTCATCCGGCGCCATCGCGTCGGGCTCCTCGGGCACCATATCGACAGCGCGCGGCTTCTTGCGAGCGCCCGAGACGGCGGCATCGACCTCGTCGACAACCGCCGCCTCGTCACCCAAGGGGTCTAGATTGTTGTAATCGGTGGTGGAATCTGCCATCTGCGCTGCTACTCGGCCTCTTCGGTGTCCTCTGCATCGTCGGGCTCAACGGACTCGACGGGCACCGAGGTCACGTTGTCCTCGACCGAATCGACGATGTCGCGTACATGGGCCAGGAAGGCCGTGCGCTCGGGGGCGGTCATAACGCGGACGCGGGCCAGGATGAGCTCGTCGAGCACGCGCTGTGCCGCAGTCTCGCCCTGCATGCCCAGGCGCTCGGTCAGGTCGGAGATGGTGCCGCCGGCCTGCTCGAACATGTCGGACACGCTGCGGGCGATATCGGGGGTGCCGGCGTCCTTGCGCACCTGCTCGCCCTTGGTATTGAGGTCGTCGAGAACCTTCTTGCCGCCCTCGACGGCAACGGCGGCGGCACCGAAGCCCACGTTGATGGCACCGTTAACAAGCTGATCGAATTTCATAACCATGGTTGGCTCCAATCATGAACAACTACATTGGCCTTCTTGTACCCAAGATTGGGTGAACGACACAAAATCGTTTGTCGCCGGGATAGAAATCGAGCGGGGCAAAACCTTTGACGGCGTTTGCCCCGCTCACTCGTTGCAAGGTTGTCTTTACCTTACGTTATCGTTCATCGCGAAGGAATTTTTCATGGCACAGCTCGTGGTGTAGAGCACTTTGCCCAACAGAGAATCCGTCTCCACGCGCACGAGCTCGGCAAAGGCCTCGTTGGCGCGGGCGAGCTCGGCGGGCACCTCGGCCTCGGGCAGTGTGGCTACGACAGCGTCAACGTCGTGAATCTGCTTGTGGCCCATGCCGCCGACCTTCTCCTGATAGTCCTCGACCGCGCGACCGCACTCGTGGAAGCGAACATCGGCCAAGGCACCGATCAGGCGATTTGCCCAATAGAAATTCTCGGACGTCACGCGAGCCTGCGTGTCGGCATAGTACTCGGGCATGGTCTCGACATTGGCGTACAGCGGCACGAGCGCGTTAAACGAGTTGGAGCCAAAGGCCATCCACTGCACGGCGCGATACGCCGGCTGCACATAGGGGCGCAACTGCAGCACGGCGAGCTGGCTGTTGCGGTTGATGCCGATGGGGCGATAGCGCCGCGCGTGGCGGGTGTGCCCTTGCTGCCGTAGCAGTCGTACTCCGTGCCCTGGTAGTGGCTGGAGAGCACGTACTTGATGTCCTCGATGGTCACCTTGCGCTCGGGCACGCGGCTCCAGGGGATGTCGTCGCTCTCGGGCGTGTAGTCGCGTCGGGACCGTCCCACACATCGCTGGGGTTGAGGCAGCGCTGCATGTACCAGGCGCGCGGCGTGTTGTAGACGTGGTCGCTGTCGCTGTGCGAGCCAAAAGCCTCGCGCGGATTGAAGACCGTCGCCGGACCGTCGCCCTTAACACCCAGCGTCAGGTCCAGATGCCACTCGGCCATCCAGGAGCGCAGGTCGGCGGAGCACATGTGATCGGCCTGGGCGCCCTCGGCATCGTCCAGGTCAAAGCTGTCGATACCCAGCTGGTTGGGCATGGTCACATAGGCGTCGTCGGGCACGCGCTTGGCGATCCAGTGGTGGCCGCCGATGGTCTCGAGCCACCAGATCTCGTCCACGTCGCTCAAGGCGATGCCGTTGTTCTCGTAGGTGCCGTAGCGCTCGAGCAGGTCGCCCAAAATGCGCACGCCATCGCGGGCAGACTTGGCGTACGGCAGCACCAGGGTCACCATGTCCTCCTCGCCCAGGCCACCGGGCTGCGCCGGCACATAGCCGTCCTCGCCCTCGTTACCTTGGCGGGCACATAGTCCACGAGCGGATCGGCGCCGCGGATGCGCTCGTTGGTAGTGAGCGTCTCGGTTGCGGACATGCCAACATTGAGCTCATTGAAGCCGGCCTCGGCCCAAATGCCATGACCCGGGACAACGTCGGGGACGCTTGTGTAACGCATGGGATTGTCGGGCAGCTCAACGGTCAGGTGGCTCAGGACACTCGTGTAGACACGCGGCTGCTCGTCGGGATGCACCACGCGCATGCGCTTGGGCTCAAACACCCCGTTGGACGAGTCCTCGTTGCGGGCGACCAGCGTCGACCCGTCGTAGCTCGCGTTCTTACCAACCAAAATCGTTGTGCACGGCATGCGCATCCTCCTTGAGCAAAGAAATCAAACGGCAACAGTGTATCGCTTCGGCGCAAATAGGGCGAAACAGCTGCCCCGGCAACCCCTGTGGGCAAAAAATGCCTATTTCGATGCGCGCTCGGCCGCCTCGATCACGTGCTTGGCGAGAATCGCCGTCGTTACAGCCCCCACGCCGCCCGGCACGGGAGTAATTGCGCCAGCGATCGGCTCCGCAGCATCAAAATCGACATCGCCGACCAGCTTGCCGGCGGCCTCGTCCCAGTTAATGCCCACATCGATGATCGTCTGGCCCTCGCGAACCGCATCCGCGCCAATCGTGCGCGCGCGTCCAACGGCCGCAACCACAATATCAGCCGCACGGCACTCGGCAGCCAAGTCACGCGTATGCGTATGGCACGTCGTCACCGTGGCATTGCGAGCCGTAAGCATGGCGGCTACGGGACGGCCAATCACGAGCGACCGACCGACGACCGCGACCTTGGCCCCATCCAGCTCAACGCCGTAATGGTCCAGCAACGCCAACACGGCCTCGGCCGTGCAAGGAGCAAAGCCCTCGCCGCGACCCGAAAGCGTGGTAAGCAGCGAGGCCGGCGTCATGGAGTCAACGTCCTTGGCGGGATCGAGTGCCGCGGCAACTGCATCCTCGTCAAGCCCAGCGGGCAACGGGCGAAACATCAGGCAGCATGAACAGCGGGGTCGGCATTGATCTCCTCGATGGCAGACAACAGCTCATTCTGCGAAACATCGGCGGGAAGCAGAACGCGGCGAGCTCAATGCCAACCTTCTCGCAGCGCTTGAGGGCCCCACGCTCGTAGGACAGGTCGTCCTCGCGCTCGCCCACGCGCACGATGGCCAGTGTCGGCACAACGCCGCGCTCGCGCAAAGCCACGCAGCGAGCAGCGAGCTCCTCGGTCAAAGCGCGGGCAACGGGAGCCCCCTTGAGCAGCTCTGCCATGGCTATCCCCTCTTCCTTGCGGCGTCGGCAGCACGGCGTGCCAGCGCATCGGCGCGCGGCAGCCACGTATCTAGCAGTTCATCACACGCCGCCTCGAGCTCCTCGGCGCGCGCCCGGTCCTTCATAGACGTGGTGTTGGCGAAGAGCGTCAGGCTCGCACCCTGCATGGCGGCGCGGCAGAATACGGCACCGCACGCCACGTCGGACAGCAGTTGGCGCGAGCCTTGTCTGCCATGTCCTCGAGCAGCGCCAGCGCGCGCCCACAGGCATCCATGATCCGATACGGCGGCATGGCCGCCACGCGCAACGCATCCTGAATCGCCGCGGGTCGAGCCGGGTCATCACGGGGAATACCGTATGCCGCAGACACCTGGCCGTATGCACGAACATCCTCGGCAACCAGGCCCACAAGCTCCTGCGCCAACTCGTCTGCCTGGGCAAACGCACGCGTCAGATCGTCCGCACGATCGCTAAGCGCGGGATTGGTTGCCCCGTAGCGTGCGACCATCCCGCAAAGCGAGGCGCCAGCGCGCCCACAAAGGCACTCGCGCTGCCGCCGCCGGGAACCGGCTCGCGCGCGGCCAGCGCCTCGGCAAACCCACGGCAGGTCTTGTCCATCATCTCTTGGCTCATACGTATGCACCTTCAAGTCATATAGATCAGTCGGGCGGCAACCGCCGACCAACCGCATCAAACACGTAATGATGCTAAGTCTAGCCCATAAGCACATGAGCGTCAGCACACCTGGCCATCGCGGATTTCTATGACGAACGATAGGCGTCGGCGCCGCAAACATGGGACACATGGCCCACCTTTCGAGACTCCCGAACGGTACAAACTGGGGCATATCTATAAGTAAGGAACCCGTTGGGGCACGGCCGCGCAACGGCCACAAGCGATGAACGGAGCATAAGCCGCACAGTACGCAGAGACATCCGCCGCCAGCGCAATCAGTACCCCAACAGCATGCGGCGCCGTGATGTCATCGGCAGACAAGGAGGACGCCACCATGAAGAAAAAGACCCTATCGATCCTTTCCCTTTGCATCGCCCTCTTTGCCGCGCTCGCCCTCGTGGGCTGCGGCGGGAACGCATCGGGCGGAGGCAGCAGCGCCGCCAAGGGCGAGAGCAAGGAAAAGGCCCCCGTCGCCGAAAAAACTGACTTTATCTGGTTTAAGGTCGAGATGCCCGAGGGCGTTGGCGTAAGCGACTCCGCCGGCAAGAACGCCGACAGGGTCCAGCTCACCTTCCCCGAAGACGAGAACGGTTCGGCCGATCGCTTTATCCCCGTTTGGAAAAAAGCGCTGACGGCAGAGGAATCCCACGCCGACCAGGCAGAAAAGAAAGGTGATACGTTCCAGTGGAAGGATGGCGGGTCCGTCGAGTATAACGGCAGGACGTGGCTCGTCGGAACGTACGAGGACGACAGCGGCGTCTCAACCCTCCTCTTTACCGACGTTGAGCCGGGAAGCGTCTACGTCCTCATCGCGAACTTCGATCAGCACGAGAAAGAAGCCGAGACGCTCCTCAACTCCATCGAGTTCCCCGATGACATGGCGAAGGCAGTTGCCGAGGCACGCGAAGTTGAGATTTCGAGCATCGAGATCAAGTAACGGGACCCCGCACACGCCCACGTACGCGCGCCCCATTAAAACAACGGGCACCCAACCCCGAGGAGGGCCGACAACATCGGCCCTCCCCTCTTTTGCGCCCGAACATATTGCCACTTAACGGCGCAAATCCGGCCCCCAGAATGGGACACATGGCCCACCCGAACGAGCCGCTCGCGCGTACAGTAAAGGCAGGTAATCCATGGGCGGTTACAGATCGAGGAGGACACGACCATGAAAAAGAAGGCCTTTGCGATTCTCACCCTCTGCATGAGTCTCTTTGCCGCAGTTGCCCTGGTGGGCTGTGGCGGAAGCGGTGGAGCTACCGGCAGCGGTGGCGGTGCGGAAAAGCCAGCCGTGGATATGAGGACTGACTTCATCTGGTTTAAGGTCGAGGTCCCCGAGGGCGTCGAGGTCACCGACGTCGCAGGCGATACCGCCGACAGGGCCCAGTTTAAGTTCACCGAGAGCGAGCACGCCAGCGATCGCTTCATCCCCGTCTTCGATCCTGACAAGAACGCCGACGAGCTGTTCGACTACGAGGCAAAGTGGAATGCCAGCTTTGAGTGGACCGAGAATGACCCCGTCAAGTACAACGGCAAGACTTGGCGCAACGCTTCCTATACACACTCGGGCGGCGTGACGACTGAGTACTTCACCGAAGCAGGCGGCGGCAGCGTCTACGTGCGCATCGACAACGTCGAGGAGCACAAGGATGCCGTCGAAACCATGATGAAGTCTCTGGAATTTGCCGATGATATCGCCAAGGCCAAGACCGAGGCCATGGATGTTAAGCTCGACGATATCGAGATCAAGCGCTAAGCGACTCGCGAGCGCAACGGGAAACACGAGCGCAGTGCTAACAAGCGGCAGTGCCCCAGTGCTTCGCACCCAGGGAGGGCCGGTAAACCGACCCTCCTTTTCTTATGCCGGTAGCCGACGAACGCGAGGATGCCGGACGCCGGAACCATCCCAGACGCGGTAGCAGCAAAAATAGACAAGCGCCCCAGCACGTCCGCCCGCCGATTTATAGCGCCGCGCACACAATTAAAGCCGGCGCCTTTAAACATCTGGGCAGTATAGTGACCAAAACTATCGCATAACCGCACCCTGCGAACGGAGGAGTTATGACCGAACACCACGCCATCAGTCGCCGAGCGTTTACACTGGGCCTTGGACTCGCCGCGTTGTCGCCATTTGTAAGCCTGCCCGAAACCGCGGGATTGGGCCTTCCCGTGCGCGCGGCATTTGCAGACGACGCTGCCACAGCGTCGGTCAGCCTCGACAATTTCGTCATTCGCCTTCGTCCCGCGGGCTATTTTCGTACCGCGAGCGTCAACGAAGACGGCAACGTCATCGGCAACGTCTGCCACCTGTTTAATGACGGCACGTCCAACAAGCTCATCCTCGAGCACGTGGCGACCGATACAGATAATACAAATTGGTATGCCATTCGCACCTTGCTCAATTTCGAGGAGCACAAGAAGACAGGCTACAGCATTTGGTCGGTCGACGGCGACTCGGACAAAGATGGAAAGGTTATCCACGTATGGAGTGGCGAGTACGACCATAAGGACAGCCGCGCCTATACGTTTGACCCCCAGTCCGACGGAACTTATATTATTCGAGACCGCATATACACGAAAAACGGCATTAACTACCTGGCCATAGAATCGAAAGGCAAAGACCAAGACAACAACAAGATTTGCCAAAAGAAATATCCCATTCCGTGGGAGCTCGAGCTTGTCGGCTACAGCATGGACAAGACCAATGCCACAGTTAGCAGCATCGACTGGACCACGTATAGCAGCTACGTCGACGGACCATGTTGGATGAGCCACGTCGATGACAACAAATACCTCGACGAGCTGAGCATACCGGGAACCCACGATTCGGGCACCTGCAGCGTGGACAACGACACCGAGCCCCAATCCTCACAAGCAAAGTGCCAGCAGGATTACATCCCCACGCAGTTGCTCGAAGGCATTCGCTATTTTGATATCCGACTCGGAAAGGACGACAAGAACGGCGACCCCGGCATCGACCATGGAAGATGCTACCTGCTCAAAAAAGACGGGGGCTATATGCATCTCTCCGATGTCATCGGTTACTTCAAAACATTTTTGAGCGAAAAGCCGTCAGAAGCGCTCATCATGCTTGTGTCACGAGGCAACGACGAGGCTACCGACGAAAGTGTTACGACGGCCTTCGCCAAGGTTATGGGCAAGGATCCCGACCTGTTCTATACGTCGAGCCGCGTTCCCACACTGGGCGAGGTGCGCGGAAAGATCGTCCTGCTACGTCGATTTGGACTCGCCGGCAACAGCGCAAGCGGCCACACGTGGGGACTCGACCTCACCCAATGGGACGACAAAATCGCAGCACACCCCGACAGCTCCTCTATGTGTCTCGTCCAAAACGCGCAAGGCTTTGAAGCCGAGGGGAAAGCAGGCGACAAAAAAGCCTATTGCACCAAGGTATATGCCCAGGACCATTACGAATGCACCGGAACCGACAAGATCGAATGGGTCGATATGGCACTGCGGGAAACGGCCAATCTCACCCGCGGCAAGGTTGACGTCATGGACAATGATGGGTCCAAGGAGCAGGTCTTGGAGCGCTGTTGGTCCATCAACTACACCAGCTGCACGAATCACAAACAAGGAAGCAACCCATTTACCGCAGCGCGAGTGGTCAACGAGCATCTGTACAAGAGCCAGTACATCAACCCCAGCGGCAACGAGAAAACAAAGTCAGATTGCCTCAAGCACATTGGCATCATCGCATCCGACTTTGTTGATGCGGCACTGGCGCGGAGCATCTACCAGCGCAATTACGCACAGCACAAGCAGACAGCTTCGTACTACCTCCCGACCCGCATGCACATGACATACGGCGACTCGCTGAGCGATGCCTCACTCCAAGATGGCAAGACCGTTGGCGAGGGTCATTTCCGCCTTGTCAACAGCAGCAACGTACTCAACGTGGCGGCTTCGGGCCATGCGTTTGCCATCGAATATGTGGACGTCGACGCCTTGGGCAACGAGACCGTTACGGAGCTGCGGGGCTCCGTGCCCATCGATATCGATCCACGCGCGCTGACGCCCCATTTTGAGGGACTCGAAGGCCTTAAGGCCGGCGAAGACGTGCGCGCCAAGATTGCGGCATCACTCGAGGGCAAGCTCGAAACCGATGCCTGCACGGCCCAGCTCGAGTTTGTGCACGACGCGAACGGCGCTCCGGGAACGGCGATGGCCGAGGGCGAGGCATTTGCCGCGGGGACGTATTGGGTGCGTGCGAAAGGCCTGTTGGGCGACGCGGCGCAAACTACACGCTTGCCACCGACGGAGCCGCAAGCTTTACTGTGACGACTTCGGGCAGTGCAGGCGGCACCGGCACCGACAGCGGTACCAACGCGGACAGCGCCGACAAGAACGGCAAGGGCAACAAGAGCAAGGGCTCGGCCGGAAAACTCGCCGACACGGGCGACGGCTCTGGCATCGCCGCCGGGCTCGCCGCTGCCGCCGTGGCGACAACGGTCGCTGGCGCGGCAATGCTTGCCAGTGACCGCGAAAACGCTGGGGACGATAGCGAATAGGCAAGCCGGCCTTTTAGACACATCGACTCAATCGGGGGCGTAGGACACCGTTCTGTGCCCCCGATTTTTACCCTGGCCCGAACGCCGCCATAGGCTACATCACTATGTTCAGCACGTTGACGAATTCCTGAGCCCGGGAGCGGCTGCTCAGGCTAAAGACACAGGCGGTCAACAGCCTGTTGCGAAGAAAAACATTGCGGCCCTTGATCCTGCTGACCCCCGTGATGTCCTTAAGGTAGACAATCTCGGTGTGCTTGCCGCCGAAAGTGCCCTTCTTGAGCACCTCGATACGGTTAGGTAGATCTTGACGTCTTTAAACCTGCCCGAACCTTTGTCCTGGAACAGCAAAGTGTTGTTATCCATGCGTGTCACTCCCACGGGGTTCGCTAAAACTGCCTCTATGGCCACATTTTAGTCACTTCGGGAATCCTGCACGAAGGCGCTAGGCGACATTGAAATTCGAGTCCGCGCGAGGCTTTAAACTAAATGCAATAAAGATGCATTCCACAAGAGGAAAGTGGGGCGACAGTGATGGGCGAACTGGTAAACCGTGGAGAATCGGCAATCGTGCCAGAAGTTTTTTACAAGCAGGTTTCCTCGATTCTCAACGCCGCTCGCGACAAGGCCTATACCGCCGTTAACTTTGCGATGGTTGAGGCGTATTGGGAGATCGGCAAGAGCATTGTTGATGAGCAGGGCGGAGAGGAGCGCGCCAAGTATGGAGAGGCGCTGCTCAAGGCCCTCGCAATCAGACTTACCAAGGATTTTGGTAAAGGTTTTGAAGCAAGAGAGCTGCGTAAAATGCGTCAGTTCTATCTTGCATTTCCAATTCGGGACTCACTGCGTCCCGAATTGAGTTGGACACATTATCGCAGGTTAATACGCATTCCTGACCCCGAAGCTCGCACCTGGTACATGAACGAATGCGCCGATTCTCGCTGGAGCACGCGTCAGCTCGAGCGCCAGATCAACACCATGTTCCGCGAGCGCCTGCTTGCCAGCAAGGACAAGGAGGCCGTCACCCAGGAAATCCAAAAGAGCGCCCCGGCTCGTCGCCCCGAGGATATCATCCGTGACCCATATGTACTGGAGTTTTTAGGTTTCTCGGACGATACTGCGTTTCGCGAGAGCGATCTAGAGCAGGCGCTCATCACGCATCTTCAGAAGTTCCTGCTGGAGCTTGGCCGTGGTTTCGCTTTCGAGGCGCGCCAAAAGCGCATCACCTTTGATGGGCGCCATTTCTATATTGACCTTGTGTTTTACAACTATCTGATGCGCTGCTTCGTGCTCATCGACCTTAAGACCGATGACCTTACGCATCAGGACCTGGGCCAGATGCAAATGTACGTGAACTACTACACGCGCGAGCTCATGAACGAAGGCGACAATCCGCCTATAGGCATCGTGCTCTGCGCGGACAAAAGCGACTCGATTGTCGAGTACACGCTGCCCGAAGACAACGACCAAGTGTTTGCCGCCAAATACTTGCCGTATCTTCCAAGCAAGGAAGAGCTGGCGCGCGAGCTGAGTGCCGAGTACCGCGCCATCAACGAAGCGACTAATGGCGAAGCGCAAGGGTAGCAGCACGTTGCGACCGATACCCCCGACGGCGTTTCATATCCCCCGACATAAGAGGAGCGCTCCATGACAGACAGACCGAAAACGACACTGCGCGACTGCATCTATGGGCTTGCCGTCGGCGACGCGCTGGGCGTTCCTTACGAGTTTAGGCCCCGCGGCACGTTCAAATGCACGGACATGATCGGCTACGGCACGCATGGGCAGCCCGACGGCACCTGGAGCGACGACACGTCCATGATGCTTGCTACCTGTGACTCGATTAGGGAGCTCGGGCACATCGACACCGCGGACATGCGCGACAAGTTCGTCGGCTGGATTGCCCGTGACGAGTATACAATCGACGGCGTTTTCGATTACGGCGGCACGACCGCCCGCGCCTTGCACACCGGCAAAGGAGGCTCCGGCGAGCGCGACAACGGCAACGGCTCGCTCATGCGCATCGCGCCCCTGGCGTTCACCGATGCGACAGACGAAGAAATCCGTGAGGTCTCTGCAATCACCCACGCTCATAGAACATCGACCGAGTCATGTGTCACGTTCATCGAGCTGTTGAGGTCCGCGATGGACGGAGCGCTCCCCGAATGGGTACTCTGTCTGAAAGATGTACCCGAGCATGAAATCAGATCCGGTGGCTTCGTGCGCGACACGCTTAAGGCAGCCACCTGGTGCTTCGTCAACACTAACAGCTACGAAGAGTGCGTGCTTGCCGCCGTCAACCTAGGCGACGACACCGACACCACCGCAGCCGTCGCAGGCGCCCTCGCCGGCACGGCCTACGGTATCGACGCAATTCCGCAGGAGTGGATCGATACCCTGCGCGGTAAAGAGTTGATAGAGCAGTGTTTGTTTTAGGACACGCCTTTAACGAAGACAATGTCAGTCAACGCAAATGATTAAGGGACCGCATAAATGATGATTACAGAGCGCGCCGTCATGGGTCCGTTCGTCACAGAGCAAAGTACCGTGGGGCCGTACACCGTGTTGGTATTCGAATCCCCGCTGCCGCAGAAAAGGGCCGGTTGCCCCGGCCCTTTAGACATTAGCACCTGCGTTGCCCGCGCTTCCAAAGTTGACCGACTGAGGAGCGGGTTCCGCGGCACACCTTGATTTTGCCCGGTGGGGCGGCTCTTTTGCAGCCGTCCCACCGTTTATTTAGATCTACCACGACGGACAGCTCGCACTACTGCGCACTGTCCCGTACCGTTCCCCTACTTCCCAAAGATCGCTGCAAGCAGCCCCTTGCGTTTGGGCTTTTCTTCTCGGTAGGAACCCTCGGCAACCGCTGCCACCTGACGCGGCTGCTCACCGCCTCCGCGGCGCACGATCTGGTATAGGAAGGGCGATTTAACGTATTTGACCTCGATGGGCGTGGCATGCACGGTACTTTCGTTCGATAGATGCAGGCTCGGGTTGAGCGGCGCCACCACATGCGTCTCACGCTTGTCGCTAAACACCGCCGCGGCCGCGCGGCCCGTCTGGCCGTTTACGGCAATGCGCACCTGCTCGCCATCGCGGCTGTCCGTCGCTGGGCGATCGACGAAGTAGACCGGTACCATCACCAGGCCGTCCTTATGCTTGCGAGCCTTGCGCGCCCAGGTGCGGATGCTCTTTTTATTGAGCCCCAGCACCGCCTCGGCATCGTTGCCGGCAATGTCGAGCGCCAGCTTATCAATGACCACCTGGTCCTTGGTGGACGCATCGACGGAGACAACGCGGAAGTCGCCCTCCTGCATGGCCGGGTCAAACGGCCCAACCTTGGCAAAGTCCCACGGCTCCAAAATGCCCATAAGGCGAACGTCCAGGTAGTTTGCCCGCGGATACGCCCAGTCGAGCACCTCGTAGTACACCAGGGTCTCCTTGCTCAGCCCCTTGCCCGGGAAGCTTGCCATCATGCGCAGGTCCGCGAGCGCCATGGGGAAGTAGAAGAGCATCATGTCGCTTTGGATCGCGTCTTCCACGTCGTGCCCGGCAAAGGCGTCGGGGTACTGGCGCACCAGCTGCAGCGCGTTGGCACGCGCCTGCTGCGGCGAGATTTCACAGGGAATGCCCTGCTCAGGTACATACTCCGCACCAACGCCCATGGTCAGACGCTTGCTAAAGGTACCGGGTTTGAGCAGGTCGCAACGCCGATCTTATTGCCGCAGGACGGGCACTCAAACACGCGCTGGGTCGATGACCCCTCAAAGGACGCGCCGCAGAAGGGACAGGGAATGCTCACGTGCGTGGCTTCTTGGAACTCCTGAGCCGTGCCGCTGTCCTCCCACAGCAGATGCTCCAGAACCGACTGGTTGCGCCAGTACGAATTAAAGAAATACCAGTCCGGGTCCTCTGGGCGCTCGAGTTGCGACACATGGGTGAGCTTAAGCAGCCCATCGACAACCGTCAGCGGCGTATGGCGAATGCCCAGGGCACTCTTGGGCTCCCCCGCATCGGCCTGCCACGGAACGATCGTGCCGCAATAGGCGCACTCAAAGCTGCGTTTAGCCTGGTGTGAGTACATAGGGCCGCCGCAGTTTTGGCATTTAATGGCAAACATCTCGTCCATGGATACGTCCTCCTTTGCACAGGGGCTGTCGACATTAAGTATGTCGGGCAGGCAGGCACATGCCCATACCCATGTGGCCCAAAATGGAGCACCTGGTCGGACAAGAAGGGCCGCTCGTTAGCTCCAGCAGACCATTGCTGCATTTTCTGAACATCGGCGCACGGTGCGCCCATGCGAGCTACACTATCCCCTTAAACAAGGATGCGAGGAGATACGCCATGCTATTTGTAAATCGGCTGGTACATACGCTTGTTCCCGGCAGCGAGGACGAGCCGGTCGATACGGCTTGCCGCACCAACGCAGGCTTTGCCGCAAGTCTCATCTGCATTGGCCTCAACATTACCCTGTGCCTAGCCAAGGGCATCGCGGGCCTGCTCGCTGCTCCGTCTCACTCATCGCCGACGCCTTCAACAACCTCTCCGATGCCTCGAGCAACATCGTCAGCCTGCTCGGGTTCCGCCTTGCCAGCCGCCCGGCCGACGAAGGTCACCCCTATGGCCACGGCCGCTACGAATACCTCGCCGGCCTGTTTGTCGCCGTCCTCGTTTGTGCCGTCGGCATCAACCTGGTGCTCGAGTCCGTTACCAAGATTATCAAGCCCTCCCCCACCGCCTACACGCTCGTTTCCCTTGCGGCACTGGCTACGTCCATGCTCGTTAAGCTCTGGATGGCTGCATTCAACCGCACGCTGGGGAATCGCATCGACTCCGAGACGCTCATCGCCACGGCGCAGGACTCCAAAAACGACGTCATCACCTCGGGCTCGGTCTTGGTGGCGGCGCTTATTTCGCAGACGACCGGCTTTGACCTCGATGGCTGGGCGGGCCTGGGCGTGGGCATCTTCATCTGCATCAGCGGCCTGGGCCTGGTGCGCGACGCCATCAGCCGCTGCTGGGACAAGCGCCCGACCCCAAGCTCGTCCAGGAAATCCGCGACAGGATCATGTCGTACCCCCAGGTCCTGGGTACGCACGACCTCATGGTGCACGACTACGGCCCCGGCCGCCAGTTTGCCAGCGCACACGTCGAAATGCCCGGCGAGGGCGATGCCTTTGAGCACCACGAGATTCTGGACACCATCGAACACGACATCAAACGCCAGATGGGCATTGGCATTACGCTGCACTGCGACCCCATCGCAACAACCGGCGATGACTTGCGCGGCTGGGTCAAGCGCGGCGTAGCGCAGATCGACCCCGCACTTTCCATCCACGACTTGCATGAGCACGACGGCTTTGTTTCGTTTGACCTGGTGCGCCCCGACGGCTTTGACATATCCGACGAGGAGCTGCTGGAGCTCGTCACGCGCATTGTGCACGAGCGCAGGCCCGATGCATCATGCGTCGTCACGTTTGACTCCGGCTTTAGCTCGCCCGAGCGTCCGGCAGAGCAGCTGTAATCGACAGCAAAACGGGACGCAGGACCGCCGACCAGCGCGCCTATGCGCCCGGTCACGCGATCCTGCGTCCCGTTTTTGTTTGCACCGCTAAGGCTCTAGCCGCTCGGCCGCTAGTTTCCCTGTGCGCCCGAAATGCCGTTTTGTAGGGCGTTCCAGGCATCCGTCGCCATGTCTCCCAAGTTCTGCGCGGTATCGCCCAGGTTTTGTGCCGTATCGCCCAGCTCTTGCGCCTTGTCTCCCAATTCCTGCGCCTTATTGCTCAGGTCCTCCAGCGTGTTGGAGCTCGAGCTGTCCGTGGTGCCTTGATCGCCGGACGCATTGCCCGACGAGCCGTCCTTGCGCGTAAGCTGGACCTCCAGGTTGCCGTCAGCGTTGTAGTAGGCAGATGTGACGACCCAGTTGGCATCGACAACAGGCGTCGAGCCGTCGTCAGTCAGAATCACAGCATTCGAAAGATCGGCGCCGCGCGACTTGAGGAGCTTCTTGGCGTTGGACCAGTACTGCCCCGGGATATCGCTCAGATCGACGGTGTTAGATGAGGCAGACTCGGTTTGCTCGGCAGTGGTATCGGCCGTTGAACTCCCCCGTTTGTTGAGCATGCCCGACACAATGGCGAATACAACCGACAGCGCAAAAAAGATCGCCAGCACAATGAGGATCTTCTTGATCACACTCGACGAACGCGACGGCGCCTCTTCCTCGTCCTCACCATACTGCGGAATCGACTTGGGGTACTCACGATAAGGCTGGCGCGCATACGGATCGCGCGACTCATAACGAGGCTGGGACTGTGCCGTGCGCGGCATATACGTCGTCTGCTGAGGCTGCGGAATGGGATTTTGCGGCAGGTTATTATAAGCGCCTGCCGCCGCATTGCCATACGGGTCCGGCGTCGCATTGCCATACGGGTCCTGCGGTGCATAATCAAACGGATCCCGCGGTGTATCGCCATAGCCCATAACTCGTGTGGGTTCGGCGGACGCCTGCGTCGCATCGGGGGCAGCATTGCCGGGGTTCGACACAATGCGGGTCGCATCGGCGCTGCCGCCAGCCTGCGCGGAACCATATCCGCCCATCACGGTCGTCTTGTCCTGGTCCATGCAACGTTTCCTCTCCGTCGCCTGTAAGCATCAAGTTATCCATGCATTCTACCCGCGCAAAAGCCTATGATGGGCAAAGCCCGCCGGTATCTACAAGACATGCGCGTGCCTAAGGATCAAAAAGCCCCGCCGGGCCTTGGTAGGCGCGGCGGGGCGGGCAAGCGGCTATGAGCAGCAGACTTAGAACAGGCCGGTGATGTTGCCGTCGTTATCGACGTCGATGTTCTCGGCCGCGGGGACCTTGGGCAGGCCCGGCATGGTCAGAACGCTGCCGGTCAGCGCGACCACAAAGTGGGCACCGGCGGAAACCTTGAGCTCGCGCACGGTGATGCGGAAGCCCTCGGGAGCGCCCAGCGCCTTGGCGTTGTCGCTAAAGCTGTACTGCGTCTTGGCGACGCATACCGGCAGGTTGCCAAAGCCGTTCTCGCGCAGCTCGGCGAGCTGGCGCTTGGCAGCCGGCGTAAAGTCGACACCATCGGCGCGGTAAACCTTGGTGGCGACGGCCTCGAGGCGTCGGCCACATCGGCACCGTCCTCGTAGGCAAACTTGAGCTCGCTCGGCTGCTCAATCAGGCGCATGACCTCATCGGCCAGCTCGAGCGCGCCCTCGCCGCCCTTGGCCCAGACCTCGGAAAGCTTAACGTTGACGCCGAGCTTCTGGCACTCGGACTCGATGAGCTCGAGTTCGGCCTCGGTGTCCGTCGGGAAGCGGTTGATGGCGACCACGCAGGGAAGACCATAGACGCTCTGGATATTGTCGACGTGGCGCAGCAAGTTGGGCATGCCGGCCTTGAGGGCATCGAGGTTCTCGTCGTTAAGGTCGGCCTTGGCAACGCCGCCGTTGTACTTAAGCGCACGGGCGGTGGCGACAATCACGACGGCGCTGGGGCGGACGCCCGTCATGCGGCACTTGATGTCGAGGAACTTCTCGGCACCCAAATCGGCGCCGAAACCGGCCTCAGTAATGGCGACATCGCCAAAGCGCATAGCCATGCGCGTAGCCATGATGGAGTTGCAGCCGTGGGCGATGTTGGCGAAGGGGCCGCCGTGGACAAACGCGGGCGTACCCTCAAGCGTCTGCACCAGGTTGGGCTTGAGCGCATCCTTAAGCAGCGCAGCCATGGCGCCCTGAGCCTTGAGGTCGCGGGCGCGGACGGGCTCGCCGGCAAAGCTGTAGCCGACGACGATCTCGCCCAGGCGCTCCTTGAGGTCATTGATACTCGTGGACAGGCACAGGATCGCCATGACCTCGGAGGCAACGGTGATATCGAAGCCGTCCTCGCGCGGCACGCCCTGAGCCTTGCCGCCAATGCCGTCGATAACGTGGCGCAGCTGGCGGTCGTTCATGTCGACGACGCGCTTCCAGGTGATGCGCTTAACATCGATACCGAGCTGGTTGCCTTGCTGAATATGGTTGTCGAGCATGGCAGCCAGCAGGTTATTGGCGGCGCCAATAGCATGGAAGTCACCGGTAAAGTGCAGGTTGATATCCTCCATGGGGATGACCTGAGCCCAGCCGCCGCCGGCGGCGCCGCCCTTTACGCCAAAGACGGGACCGAGCGAAGGCTCACGCAGGGCCACAGCGCTCTTGACGCCGCGACGGCGCAAACCATCGGCCAGACCGATAGTCGTGGTGGTCTTGCCCTCGCCGGCGGGCGTGGGATTGATAGCGGTCACGAGGACGAGCTTGGCTGGTGATCGGTCGGCTCGTTGAGCAGTGAATAGTCAACCTTAGCCTTGTCGAAGCCATACGGAATCAGGTGCTTTACGTCGACGCCGGCGTTCTTAGCCACCTCGGTAATGGGCAGCGGCGTGACGGAACGTGCGATTTCGATGTCAGTAGGCATGGGCGGTCCTTTCGTTACCGGATGAGAAAAAGACCAATTCAGCATAGCACGGGCGCGCAATAGTAAAACACCCGTAACCGATGAATGGCGATATGTTTATCCAATGCTCAGCGATAGCCTACAGACCAGCCAAAACAAACCCGCCTCTAAACGGCTGGCTCGATGCCCAAATGTTCAAAGGTGCGAAGCGTTGCCTGACGGCCCTGGGGCGTGCGAATCATCAAGCCGCACTGCAGCAGATAGGTTCGTAGACATCTTCGAGCGTACCCGGGTCCTCGCCCACCGCGCTGGCAAGGGTCGTCAGGCCTACGGCACGGCCGGAGAACGTCTTGGCAAGCGTCTCCAAGATACGAATGTCCATCCAGTCCAGACCAAGCTCATCGATCTCGAAGAACTCGAGCGCCTGACGGCAAATATCAAGCTCAATAGGCCCGTTGCCGCGTACCTGCGCATAGTCGCGCACACGCTTGAGCAGACGGTTGGCCAAGCGCGGCGTACCACGCGAGCGCGAGCCGATCTCGAGCGCGCTGGGATGGTCGATCGTAACGCCCAGGATAGTCGCCGAGCGCGTCACAATCTGAGCGAGTTCCTCGACCGTGTAGTAGTCCAGGCGATACGAAATGCCAAAGCGATCGCGCAGCGGGCCGGTCAGCATACCCGAGCGGGTCGTTGCCGCTACCAGCGTAAACTTGGGGATATCCAGGCGAATCGAGCGAGCGGCCGGGCCTTTACCGATAACGATATCGAGCGCAAAGTCCTCCATAGCGGGATACAGGACCTCCTCGACCGAGCGGTTAAGGCGGTGGATCTCGTCGATAAACAGCACGTCACCCGGCTGCAAGTTGGTAAGAATAGCCGCCAGGTCGCCGGTACGCGCGATGGCCGGGCCGCTCGTCGTCTTGATCTGAGCGCCCAGCTCGTTGGCGATAACCGTGGCCAGCGTGGTCTTGCCCAGACCCGGAGGGCCCGAGAAAATCACGTGGTCGAGCGTCTCGCCACGGCTCTGCGCCGCCTCGATCAGCACGCGAAGGCTCTGCTTGATATGCTCCTGACCGCAGTAGTCGTCCAGGCGCTGGGGACGCAGGGTACGGTCGACATCGAGATCCTCGGGCGTCAGTTCCGAACCCACCATACGCTCACCGTGCGCCATGGATGCCGCCGGCGAGTTGCCGGGCGTCGCCCACAGGTCCTGAGAGTCATCGGCTTCCCACATCACGCATCCATTCCGAGTCGCTTAAGCGCCGCGCCGAGCAGATCCTCGACACGCATATCCTGCCCATCATACCCGCTCAGGCGACCTCGGTCTCCTGCGGGCTAAAGCCCATGGAAAGGAGCGCCGCGCGGGCGTCATCGATTGCCGAGGGAGCGGCTGCGGGGACCGGCATCGCAACCTGACCGGGGATTACGTCGACCGGAACAAAGCCCTTGTCCTTGGCAAAGGTACTCTTAAGCTCCAGGATCAGACGCTGCGCGGTCTTTTTGCCCACACCGGGAACCTTGGCCATGCCCTTGTCGTCCTCGGCCATCACCAGGGAATACAGCTGCCCCACGGTATAGGTGGAAAGCACGGCAAGCGCCAGGCGTGGACCGACGCCCGAGACAGAAACGAGCCGATCGAACATCGTGCGTTCGTCCTTGGAGCAAAGCCAAAGAGCGTCATAGCGTCCTCGCGCACCTGCATACGGGTATAAAGCGAACCTCGCCGCCGGGCGTAGGCAGCGTGGCGGCAGTGCTGCCCGAAATACCGAGCTCAAAGCCCACGCCCGATACATCGACGACGGCCGAGCTCATCGTGGCCTCGACAAGCGTTCCATGGAGCTGGGAGATCATCAGTATCCGGTTCCTCTCTGTTGATAGAACTCGCCGCCGGTAAGTGCCGGGTGCGGCTTAGGTTAACGTGACAGATGGCGCAGGCCAGCGCATCGGCGGCATGGTCTGGGTGAGGGTCGTGATCGAGCTGCGTGAGCGTGCGCACCATGTAGGCAACCTGCCGTTTATCTGCGGCACCGGTGCCCACCACGGCCTGCTTGATCTGCATGGGCGTGTATTCGCCAATCTCGAGCGCGCATTCCGAAAGCGCCACGAGCGCAGCACCGCGGGCATGCGCCGTGGGGATGGCCGAGCGGACGTTAGCGCCAAAGTAGATGCTCTCGATAGCCGCGGTATCGGGACGGTAGCGTTCGACGACGCCCTTGAGGTCGCGGGCGATATGCGACAGGCGCACCGCGAGCGGGCTGCCCGCGCTGGTCTCGATACAACCGTAGGCACGGCAGCGAACCTCGCCACGTCGCTCCTCGATAATCCCCCAGCGTGTGGGCCAAACCGGGGTCGATACCCAAAATGACCAAGCCGACCTCCCCTCGTCACAAGCACAGCGCAAGGCAAGGCCCCGCGCATCATTCACGAACGTCTGTTCTAGAATAACACAACGGGGCCAAGACGCTTAGTTGAAGTATCGGGGTTGGAAGCGAATCCCATCCCATAGTTAGTTTTGGCTGAAGAATGGGAACTGCCTCGGGTCAACCGGCGGATGCGGCATCGGCGTGCCCTGGGGCCCACCCTGTGGTCCGCCCTGGCCGCCCATCATCTTGTCGATGGCGTCCTGGACCTCGCCCTCGAACTTTTCATTCCCTCGTGCAAACGACGCTGACCGTCCTCGGAGCGCAGCTCCTCCATCTGCTCGGGCGAAATACCCAACAGCTCGCCCAGTATGCCCATCATCTCGCCGCGCATACGGTCACTCGTGTCGTCGTCGGCAAAGCGGCGCACCTCGCGCGTGCCAGCGAATCAACCGTCATGCGCTCCTTACCGTTGAGCCCCAGATCGGACCACGCAAGCATGTACGGCCAGGAGCGCTCGACAAATGAACGGGCCGAGACGATCGGCGCCGTCGGTAGCATGCGGCGGGCGGCCTCGCCCTGGCGCACGAGCATCAGCAGCAGCGAGCAGACCTCGGGCTTGGCGGCGGCCATCGGGATGTCGTCGAAAGGTCGATTGCGGTCTACGTGCGACTCAAGCGCACCATCGACCTCGCCCGGCTCAAGCCCGCCAAGCAGCTGTGCCGCACGATCGAGCATGTCAACCGGACCGGCGAGCGTCGAGAGCGCCTGCGCCAGCACGCGATCCATGCAATCCTCTACCGCGTTGAGCGTCACGAGCTCTTGGGGCACCACGGCCGAGGCGCGGTTGCGCACGCGTGCCACAAACTCGAGCGTCGACAGATACACATCGCCAAAGGCGCATAATCGCCCTGGTAGCCACCGCAAAGCGCGGGCGCCGCCAGCGCGTACTCGGTCTTGGAAAGCGGGCTCAGCGCCATAGCGCCCAGCTCGAGCGCCGTATCCTCGAGCATCAGGCCCAGCGCACGCGAACGCAGGCGTTCGGCATCGCCCGCCGACACGTCGCGATCGAGCACGCGCGCCGCATCCGGCGCATCGCGCTCGACAGTGCGAATGTGCAAGCGCTCGGCGATTGAGCGAACAGCGGAACAACGGGCGGCCTCGGCCTCCTCCTGCGCCGGCGTAAAGATGCGATTGCGCCCCAGCACCAGGCCAATCACATTACGCGGACCCAAGGCATCGACGGCAAGTGCCGCCAACAGGGACGACGGCAAATCGCCCTCGAGCGCCACCACGGCACGCGACGCACCGTGGGCGCGGGCATTGTCGCGCACGGCAAGCACCAGCGCCTGCCACAGCCACTCCTCGGAGCGAAACTGGGGCAGCTCATGGTCCTCCAGGGCATCGAGCATCACGCCGCGCTGAATCTCCTGAACCAGCAGGCTCTCCTCAAAACACGGCGCCTGGGCCACCACGCGACCGCAGTCGTCGAGCACAAACGAACCGCCGGTATACACCGACTCGTCATAGGCACCGATCGGCGCCATGCAGGCAAACCATACGCTGCGCTTGGACGCGATCTTGCGGTAGGCACCGCTGCGCACGGCGGCGACGGCAGCTGTCTCGCGGTCGGTCATGTCAAACGCGTTGAACTGGAAATAGGCAATGAGGTCGACACCGGTCGGCAGCATTTCGAGCTCGCGGTCCAGGTCAAACACCACGCGATGCGCACGCCGTCCACGTCAAACACCGGAGGCGCCCAACGCGCGTCGTTGCTCTCGCCACGTTGCAGGGCGATGCTTGTGCGCGCGGGCACCACGCGACCGTCTTTGAGCATCATATAGTCAAGCAGGGGCTGGCCCTCAAACGAAACCGCCGCGGGCACGATGCAGATCATGTCGAGCTCTTGGATGCGCTCGGCAACGCCCGTCAGGCCCATCAACATATCGTGCTCAAAGTCGGCAGTGCCCACCAGGCCGCCGGGCAGAGCACCCATAAAGAGCGGAGCCGGAACGCACAGTACGCGCGCCCCGCGCTCGTGGGCCAAACGGGCTTGATCCTCGATGCGACCGCAGATACCCTCAATATCACCCAGGCGCATATCGATCTGTGCAAGTGCGAGCTTCATGGCCCAGCCCTTCCCATCGTAACTGTCGTTGTCGTAGTAAAAGCGCCGGCCGCATAATGCAGCCGGCGCTCGCATGTGCATATGCTAGCTATGATACCCCGAGCGGGGGCGCGCTCCTAGAACGTCGCGGACCACAGCCCATGCAGGTTGCAGTAGGCATAGACGGTACCAGTCTTGGAGCCGCCAGCGAAAAACGTCGTGGGCTTCATGCCGGGCTCGAGGTAATGGACCTCCAGGCGCCCCTCGGCCTCAAGCGCAATCCACTCGATGTAGTGCTCGGGCAGCATAGGATGCTCCGTCGAGCCCACGCGCGCGCGAATGACGTGGCCGTCGCGCTCGATCTCGACAACAGGCACGTGCTTCTCGTGCGCCGCGTCCTCGGTGTTTGCGGTCAGCTCCGTGCAGCCGGCAGGAGTCGCAACGTCGTCGCCAAGGGCAGCGATGAGCTTACCGTCGGGGTCCTTAAAGAATTTCGCCATGATGTTCTCCTTTGCTGATGTGCCAATGTTCTTGATGGTTCTTATGCCCAAAGGCAGGCGAACCATCCACGGCATGGCAAATGAACACATAACGAGCGAGGCTAGCGACCGTCGCCACCGAGCAGCGCCAGAACATCCTCGCGCGTAAACAGTGCCGACGAGATACCATCGCCGCCGAGCACGCTGTTGACCAGATCGCGCTTGGACTCCTGCATCTGCATAATGCGTTCCTCGATCGTGTCCTTGGCGATGAGTTTGTACACGGTCACGGTGTGCTGCTGGCCAATGCGATGCGCGCGGTCAGTCGCCTGATCCTGCGCCGCCACGTTCCACCATGGGTCGTAGTGGATAACCACGTCGGCAGCCGTCAAATTAAGGCCCACGCCGCCCGCCTTGAGCGAAATCAAGAACACCGGCACCTCGCCCGCCTGGAACTGCGCAACCATCTTGCGCGACTCTCTTTAGACGATGCGCCCGTAAGCTTAAGAAAGGCGATATCCTCCTTGGCCAGGCTCTTGCCGATGATATCGAGCATGCCCGTAAACTGGCTGAACAGCAAGATGCGGTGACTGCCGTCGAGTGCTCCGTGGACGAGCTCCATGCACGTATCGAGTTTGGCGCTTCCCGCCTTGTAGTCCGCATAGTGCAGATGCGGGTCGCAGCAGATCTGACGCAGCTTGGTGAGCTCGGCAAGCACCTTGAGTTTATCTTTCTTAAACTCCCCGGCCTCGCGGTGCTGCACCTGCTGGGCGATGCGGTCCTGGTTTGCCAGGTAGAGCTTGCGCTGCTCGCCGGTAAGCTGCGCCATCACCGTATCCTCGATCTTCTCGGGCAGGTCGGCCACCACGTCTTCCTTGACGCGACGCAGCACAAACGGCGATACGAGCGCCTGCAGACGAGCGGCACTATCGCCCTCGGCATGCTCGACGGGACTTTCAAAGCGCTTGGCAAATGAGTCGCGCGTGCCAGAAGGCCCGGCATCAAAAAGTCGAAGATGCTCCAGAGCTCGGACAGGCGGTTTTCGATGGGCGTGCCCGTCAGGGCAAAGCGCACGCCGGCAGGCAGGCGCTTTGCGGCGCGAGCCACCTGGGTAAGCGGGTTTTTAATGTACTGGCCTCATCGAGCACCACGCGGGCAAAATCCTGCTCGGCATACTCATCGATATCGCGCCGCATAAGTCATACGACGTTACAACCACGTTGTGCTCGACCACGCCAGCAATTTGCACGCGACGCTGGGCCTTGGCGCCCACAATGGCGCACACATCAAGCGAGGGGGCAAAGCGCTCCAGCTCGGCGGTCCAGTTGTACACAAGCGACGCGGGGCATACCACGAGCGTGGGCTTGGTATCCCCCGCTTCCACGCGCGCCAGAATGTGCGCGATCATCTGCAGCGTTTTGCCCAAGCCCATATCGTCGGCCAAGATGCCGCCAAGGCCCAGGTGCTCGAGCGAGCCGAGCCACTGGTAGCCGTCGACCTGATAGCCGCGCAGCGTGGCCTTGAGCGAGACCGGCACCGTAAAGTCCATCTTGCCGAGCGTATCCAAGCGCTCGACGGTACGACGGAATGCGGCGTCGCGATCGGCTTCGAGCGCGGGCGTGCGCGCGAGCATAGTATCGACAAACAGGGTGCTCGACGCGGGAAGCGACACGCCATCGAGCAGGTCGACGGCATCGACGCCAAGGTCCTCGGCAAGACCAAACGCGGCACGAGCGCCCTCGTCCAGGCGCACGATATCGCCGGACGTAAGGCGCGCGAACGTCTGGTGGCGCTTATGCGAATCGAGATAGATGGCAAGGTCGGCCGCCGAAAGCCCGCTCGCGCCCAGTTCGACGTCGAGCAGGTTACTCTTGACGGTCGCACGCACCGAAAGCTTGGGCGCAGGACGGACCGAGATCTGGCGCAGGCGGTCGCTGAGCATGACCTCGCCCAGCTCGGACAGGGCAGACAGGCCCTCGGTCAGCAAGTGGAACAGGCGGGCGTCGTCGCGCTCCTCAAACGCCAGGCCGCCCTCGTAGAAATCGAAGTACAGGGCCGCCGTGTCCATAACGCGAAACTCCGCCACCGTATCGCGGGGCGGAACGCCGGGACGTTGCTCTTCGAAAGGACTGCCCGGAGCACCAAGACTAAAGAGATCTGCCGACCAATCACCGTAGGTCACCGTAATCTTGCAGGTCACAAGACCATCGTCGACGCCAATCGCCATGGCAAAGCTCGGCTCGGGCGCCACGGCGTCGAGCGCGGCGGGAGCGGTCAGGTCGGTATAGTCGCGCAAGATAGGCAGCGCCATGCGGCAGAACTCGCCCACCTGGTCGGCGGCGATATGGACCGGCGTGCGGCAGGGCAACAAGTGCGAAAGGAACGGCGCCGCATGTTGGGCAAACGCCGTGTCGGTACGGCGCGCGCGGCGCGTATCGACCAGATAGGCTACGTCGCTCGCGACAAAGCAATGCGTATCGGCCGGAAGGCGCAAGTCGTAGCTGCCTCCCGCCGCCGGTGCAACCTTGGCGGCAAGAAGCGGCGGGCGCTTAGCCGGGACTCGCCCTCCCCCTGCGGCGACGACTCGACGGCCACCTCGTAGGAGCGATGCGTCGTCGTCCCCCGCGACCAAGCGGGCTCAAAGGACATGGTCCTGCCGCGCAGCAGGTCCAGCACGGACACGACGGAATACTCGGATACCGGCAACTGACGCTCGGCGACAAAGCCGCTGCGGGCAAAGTCATACGATGCCGAGCGCGAGCTCGTAATATCACCTAGGTAGCGACCGTCATTGCAACAAAGTCAAGCAGCTTTGTCGACACGTCATCGAATGCCTCGGGCACATGGACAAACGTAAGCTTCTTGCCATAGGAGAACGTACCGCCGCGCACATAGGCATCGGCCATGCCGTCGATATCCTTAACCACGTAGGACACCGAACCGCAGCGAATGCGAAACTCGAGCGCCCAGTTAAAACGATCGGCAAACAGCGGATTGTAGTACGGCACCAGCGAGGGCTCCAGCACTGCCTTGGGCGCATCGGGGTCAATGGTGCCGGCGAGCTTGCGACGCATGGCCACGAGCTCGTCCATGCGCGCGTCCGAAAGATCGGAAAGCGCCGCCACAAGGCTCGGGCTCGTGGGGACGGGCGCCGGGAAGGGAAAGTTGGGGTTGACCGCAGATGCGGTGGGCACGGGGCGCGTGGGCTGCTTGGACTGTGCGGGCGGTACCGTAAACGTGCGGACCGGCGTACGCAAGCCCTCGACGGGCTCGGCGCCACTGGCATCCAGATACGCCAGCGCCGTGGCGATAACGTGCTTGCACATGCCGGAATAGCGGAAGGCGGCGGGACAATCGCAGTCGTAGTCGATAACCTCGTGCTCGTCCATATCGAGCGCCACGTGCGTCTTGTACAGGTCGCCGCGCGAGCCACGCACCGTGCCCTCGATGTTCACGTTTTTGGAGAAGCGCGAGCCGGAGTCCTCAAACGACAGCACGGCACCGTTAAGCATGAGCGAGCGCCCCTTCATAAAGGTGCTGCTAAGCGCCGCCTCCTTACGAAGCGCCTGCACAAACGTCCCCTGCGCCATCACTTCCTCCAATCTCGCATGCCAAATGATTTTTCTGGGACGGGGATGAAAAAATCATTCCCGTCCCAGAAAGACTGGTCTTCCGCCACACGTCACCCAAAATGATTTTTTAATCCCCGTCCCAGAAAAATCATTTTAGATCACCGTCACGCGGCCTTGGTTACCCACGATGGCCTTGGCCTCTGCCAGCAGCGGAATCGAGCGTGCGTTGACCTTGGCCGGCACCTCGGCACGCAGTACGCGCCCGTCCACCTGCTCGATAAAGATCTCCACGCGGTCGCCGCCCGGGTTGGCGGTAAGCACCGTGGCAAGACGCGCCATATTGCCCTGGCTAAAGCGGCTGTTGGGCACCATGACCTCAAACACCTTGGGCTTGTTGTTCTCCTCGTTAAGCTCAAGCGGCACGATCTCCTGCGCGATGATCTGGTCGCCGCGGTCCGAACGCTCGAGCTTGCCCTTAATGCGCACAAACGCATCGGACAGCTGCGCGCCGGTCTCGGGATCGACCTCGCCGTACAGGTACCCCTCAGCCTCTTTATAAGTCTTGGGGAACACCACGACCGTGGCCTCGCCTTCCATGTCCTCGAGCTGCACGATGCCCATGGGGTCGCCGTTTTTGGTCACGCGCTTGGACACGCTCGAGACCATGCCGGCCCACCACAGCGCCTTGCCCTCGGGAATCTCCTGGTTGATGGTACCGCCCGTGGGGTTTTGCACCTCGTAGCCGGTATCGATCTGCGAGAACGAGAAGTCGCGTGCCTTGGCTAGTGCATACTCAAACGGGCGCAGCGGGTGGTCCGAGACATAGATGCCCAGAACCTCCTTCTCCTGGCTCAGCTTAAGGTGGCGGTCCCATTCCTGGCCATCCGGATCGGGCACACTCACCTCAAAGCCCGAGCCCTCAACGTCGCCAAACATATCGAAGAACGACGTCTGGCCGCTCGCACGATCCTTCTGGCGCTTCACGGCGGCATCGATGATGTTCTCGGGGTTGTTCTTGTCCACGAAGTGCATCATCTGGCGACGCGGATACCCCGTGGAGTCGAAAGCACCTGCTTGATGAGCGATTCGATCACGCGACGGTTGGCCTGGCTCGAGTCCACGCGCTCGACAAAGTCGTGCAGTGTCTTAAACGGGCCGCCCGCCTCGCGCTCGGCGATAATCGCCTGCGCCACGCCGGTGCCCACGCCGCGAATGCCGGCCAAACCAAAGCGCACGCCTTCCTTGGTAGCCGTGAACTCGGTACCGGACTCGTTAACATCTGGCGACAGCACGGGGATGCCGTCGTGACGGCACGCCGAGACGTAGTGAACGATCTTGTCGGTCTTGCCCGTGTAGGACGTCAGAACGGCCGCCATGTACTCGTGCGGATAGTGCGCCTTAAGCCATGCCGTCTGCATAACCAGGATGGCGTAGCCGGCGGAGTGCGACTTGTTAAAGGCGTAAGATGCGAACTCGAGAACATCGTCCCAAATCTTCTGGGCGACCTCGCGCGTGTAGTTATTCTTGATGGCGCCGTTCATCCAGTGGTCGTAGGTGGTCTCGTCCGAGCCATCCTCCCAGTGGAGCACCGTCGACGTGAGCAGCTTGATCTTTTTCTTAGCCACGGGCTTACGGATACGCGAGTCCGATTCGCCCTTGGAGAAGCCGCACATCTCAACGGAGATGAGCATAACCTGCTCCTGGTAGACCATGGTGCCGTAGGTTTCGCCCAGGATGTCGTCCAGGCGGTCGTCGTAGGAGACGGCCGGCTCCTTGCCGTTCATACGGTTGATGTAGGACGAAACCATGCCGGCGCCCAGCGGGCCCGGGCGGTATAGAGCGATCAATGCCACGACGTGCTTGTACTCGGTGGGCTTCATGTTCTTGATCGTGGCCGTCATGCCGGCGGACTCGACCTGGAAGACGCCGGCGGTGTGACCGGAGCCCATGAGCTTAAAGATCTCGGGGTCGTCAAAGGGAATCTCTTCCTCTTTGATGTCGATGCCGAAATTCTTTTTGATGTTTGCCTTAGCCTTGGAGATAACCGTCAGCGTGCGCAGGCCCAAGAAGTCCATCTTGAGCAGGCCCATGTCGGCAACGGTATGGCCCTCGTACTGGGTAATCTCAACGCCGCCCTTGGTATCGAGCTTGGTGGGCACATGCTCGTTGACGGGGTCGCGGCAGATCAGAACGGCGCACGCGTGCACGCCCTCGCCACGGGTGAGGCCCTCAATCGAGAGCGCCGTGTCGATGATGCGGCGGGCGTCGTCGTCCTTTTTATAGGCCTCGGCAAAGTCGGGGTTAAACAGATCCTCTTTGCCGGGTTGTTTTTCGAGTACCTGCTTGAGCTTGACCTTGGGGTCGCTCGAGACCATCTTGGACAGGCGCTGGCCCATGTAGACCGGGTAGTCCAGAACGCGCGCGGCATCGTTGATGGCCTGCTTGGCCTTGATGGTCGAGTAGGTGATAACGTGGGTGACCTTCTCGGGGCCGTAGAGCTGGCGAACGTGCTCCACGACCTCGAGGCGCCGCTCATCGTCGAAGTCCATATCGATATCGGGCATCTCGGTACGCTGCGGGGACAGGAACCTCTCGAACATCAGGCCGTTCTCGAGCGGGTCGAACGCGGTGATGTTCATGGCGTAGGCGACGATAGCGCCGGCGGCCGAGCCACGGCCGGGGCCGACGCCGATGCCGTTGTCCTTGGCCCATTGCACGTACTCGGCAACTATCAAGAAGTAGGCAGCAAAGCCCTTGTCGCAGATGACCTTGTATTCGTACTCAAAGCGCTCTTTGATGTTGACGCCACCGATTTCGCGTGTGGCCCAGTCATCGCCATAGTGTTGGCGCAGGCCCTTCTCGCACTCGCGGCGGAACTGGCTCTCGTGCGTCTCGCCGGGGTCGAGCAACGGGAAGCGCGGCAGGATGATGGAGTCCCAGTCCAGCTCCACGTAGCACTTGTCGGCGATCTCGAGCGTGTTGTCGCAGGCTCGGGGCAATACGGGAACATCGCCCGCATCTCCTCCTCGGTCTTCATGTAAAACTCCGAGCCGGTCATGCGCATGCGGTTAGGGTCGTCGACCTTGGCGTTCATGCCAATGCACATGATGACGTCCTGCACGGGCGCGTCCTCGCGGCGCAGGTAGTGGAAGTCGTTAGTGGCGATGACCTTGACGCCCACCTGTTTGGCGATGTCGATGAGCGTGCGGTCCATCTGCTCGTCGGTCAGGCCGTTGTCGGTGGTAATGCCGTGTTCCTGGATCTCGATATAAAAGTCGCCGGGTTCAAAGGTATCGCGGAAGGTCTCGGCCCACTTGATGGCGCCCTCCATGTCACCGCGGTCGATGTATTTGGGAATGATGCCCGCGATGCAGGCGCTCGTGCAGATCATGCCCTTGGCGTGGCGGCGCAGGTTGTCGAGCGTCACGCGCGGCTTGTAGTAAAAGCCCTGCACGGCGGCCTCGGAAACCGTCTGCATCAGGTTGACGTAGCCTCCTGGTCCTTGGCCAGAAGGATCATGTGGTAGAGCTCGGGCTTGTGGTCGCGGGCGAGCGTCTCGTCCGGCGTAAGTAGACCTCGCAGCCAAAGATGGGTTTGATGACCAGGGGCGGCTTGAGCTCGTCGATGTTGCCCTTCTCGTCCCACATGGCCATGTCCTTCACATACTGGGCATGCTCGCGCGGGCTTTCCTCGGGATCGGGCTCCATCAGCTCGTCGCGGCGGTCCTTTTCCAAGAAGGCCTTGTCGTGGCTCCATGTCTTGTACTCGGGCGTGTTGTGGTTAACGGCGTCGCAGGCCAGCGCCAGGTCGGGCACGCCGTACATGTAGCCGTGGTCGGTAATGGCCACGGCGGGCATGCCCAGCTCTACGGCACGGTTGACCATATCCTGGATACGGGTTGCGCCGTCGAGCATGGAGAAAACAGTGTGATTGTGCAGATGGACGAATGCCATGTGATGAGCTCCGATGCGGGTTCGTGTTCTGACTGAACGATTTTACCGCACGGCACGGACAGCACCCGAACCTAGCCAAACCCACACGGCTCCTCTTGCAGTTGCGGTGAAATGCGGACTGTTTGGCGGCTTTTTTGGCCAAACAGTCCGTATTCCACCGCAAGTTATTGAGGGCTAGAGGTTGTAGGTGACCACTTGAGGTTCGGCGGGTTCGACGAAGATGGTTGGATCCGGCTGCTCCACTCGGACGAACTTGACGGTCACGGCCTCAAATCCCGCCTTGTGCAAAACATCAGCGTAGACGCGCGCCTGCAGGGCGTGCTTCTCCCGCAGCTGTTCCGGCGTCTCGTCCGGTGTGCCGCCCGTCTTGTAGTCAATGACCAGCGCGCATGACGAATCCGCCGGGTTCGTCGCCAAAGCGTCGATGGCGCCCTCGGCATATGCACCGTAGCGGGCGATGTCCTCGTCCTCGCAGCCCAGCGAAAAGAACGGCACCTCGGCGCGAACGCACGGCCACGCGAGCAGGTCGGCACGAACAGCCGACTTGAGCCAGCGGTCCAGGCAACGTCGAAGCGTTCGCGCTGCTCCGGCGTCAGGCACCACAGGCGCGCCAGCGCATCGGCACGCTCAGCGGGCAGCGCATCGGCACCCATCTCGATCAGCCACTGGCAGGCGGCATGGAACGCCGAGCCAGCGCCATGGGGTTGCCGGCGGGCTCGACAGCGGCCACGTCTGCATCCGTCATCTCCGAGCCATCCGACTCTGCATCATCGCCGGACTCGTCCATGGGAACACGAGCCTCGGCGGCACGATCTTCCGTCTCGGCATGCAGTGCCGCGGCAATTGATGAGTAGCTATACGAGTCACGCGCGGGAACGGACAGGTGCCCATGCGCACGCCCACTGCCTGGGGATACACAAGCTCAAACGCATCGGGCTCGGGGTCGGCAGGACCGGGCACAGTTAAGTGCGCAGCATTATCAGCGACATCGACATCGCCGCGAACAAGCCTGCCCTCGGCATCCAGCGAAGCGTTAGCCTCAAACGCCTGCTCACCAAACGTAAAGTCCGCCAGCGAGATGAGCTCGTAGTCGCCCGGCTGGGAGTTGTCGAACACCAGACGGTCGCTATCGAGCTGCGGCATGTCCAGACTATCGGTCGGCAGGATGCAGCGCAGCACGTCGTAGGTCAGATCGGTCTCGACGTCGAAGGTCGGCGCCGTCACCTTGCCGCGGCTCACACCAGCATCCATCGCCAAGATCACCAGCTCGCCCGCACGCGTCATGGCAACGTAGAGCAAGCGGGCCCGTTCCTCGAGCGAAAGTCGCAGGTCATCGTTGCGCAGGCGGGCAAATGCCTCGGCGGGAGAACCCGTCGCACAGACGTCCTCCATGAGCTCCGGCGGCAGCCACAGCGACGTACCCTTGCCCTTAAACGCATGCTCAAACTGTTTTTTGACATCGTCGCCCTTCACAAAGGTACCGTCGGCGAGCTTAACGCCGTCGAAGCGTGCCGGCAGTGCCACGACCTGCGCTCCGCCCTCGACGCGACCCATCTGTGCCGCACCCGAGGACTTACGCACGCCAAAGCACTCGGCGACCGCCACGACCGGATATTCCAGACCCTTGGACGCATGCACCGTCATGATGCGCACCGCGCCGTCGCCCTCCTCGTTGAGGCACCCGGGGCTTCCTTGCCCGCCAAGAAGCGGTCGAAGGCGAGCGCGATGGAACGCGGAGAATTGCCGAGCTCGGCCTCTGCCTCGGCCACGGCGTCGAGCGCCTTAAGCACGTTGGCGGCAATGGCCTTGCCCTCGGGGCCGCGCTGCGCCAAGCGCACGAACCAGCCGGAGGCGTTGACCACGTCGCGCGCGATGGCGGCGAACGAATCGCGGCCCACGCGACGAAGCGCATACCGCAGCACCTCGCGGGCGCGCGTCACGAGCGGCAAGTCTTGCAAACCCGGCACGTCGAAATCACTCATGATGCCCATGTCGATATTCCGGCGAGAGGTCTCCCCCGTCTCGCTATCGAGCTTGGTCGCCAGCGCCAGGAACTCCTGGGCGCCGAGCGCAAACATCGGCGAGGCCAACAACGGCATGAGACCCTGCGCTGTATCGGCCGGATTGGCAAGCGCGCACACCAGGGCGCGCACCGTCTGCACCTCGGCTGCCTGGGCAAAGACCGAGCCGCCTGCGATCACGCAGTCGAGCCCTTGGTCGCGGAAGGCCTGCGCATAGATATCGGCGTTGGTCATGCGGCCCAGCAACAGGACATGCTGCCCTGGGGCTGCCCCGCTTTGACGAGCGCTTGGAACCGCTCCGCAATCGCACGAGCTTTCGCCTGCGTTCGCTCCTGGGTGCTGCCGCCGGCAACGAGCAGCGCCTGGCGGCGCGAAGCCTTTGCCTTGAGCTTGTCCTTGCGTTTGTCGCTCGGTTCAAGATCCAAGAACCCCTGCATCAAACCACCGGTATCGCCGTCAAAGACGCGTGCTACGTAGCGCAACACCTCGTCGTGACTGCGGAAGTTGCGTACAAGCTTAACGAGCTCGCCGGCGGGGGCATCGGATGCGACAGCCGTCTCGGGCGCCGTCGTCGATCCCACCTTGCGCTCCTGGCGGCGAAACACCTCAACCTCGGCGCCACGGAAGCGGTAGATCGACTGCTGCGCATCGCCTACGGTGCACAGCGCGCGCTCCCCCGCGCCCGTCAGATAGCGAATCAGATCGACCTGCATCTGGTCGGTATCCTGGAACTCATCGATCATGACCATCTTAAAGCGGCCCTCATAGGCAGCTCGAATAGCCGGGTAGTCGCGCAGCGCCTCGTACGCCATGCGCAGCAGGTCGTTGTTATCGAGCGCCGACTGGCCGGCCTTGAGCGCGCGGTACTCCGCCTCCACAGCACGGGCAAGCCCCACCAGCGCATCGAGCGCCGGACCGCCGCAGGCAAGCACGATATTGATAAACGCATCGGCGGCCTCGGCCTTGAGTAGCTCCACCTGCTCCTTAGGAAACGCCTTGCTCGCCCGAGGCGTGCCGCACGACATCATGAGTCGCGCCGCATCCTCCATGGTTTTGTCACTCGCCTCAAACGCGTCGATGGCGTCGAGTGCCACCTGCGCTTTCTCGGTCGTGGCCTTGCTCGCGCCCAGCGCCGCACGATAGGCATCGGCAAGCGCCGAGGTGTCGGCCTGGCCGCGCGCCACGCACACATCGTCCATGCCACCCGGCAGCTGGCTCGATAGCTCCAGCAGGTCGCGCACCAGGCCTTTGATGGTGGTACCGGCGCCAAACGGCCCGCCCTCTCCCGCCATGGGATACCAGGCGTAGAGGGCCTTAAGCGAAGCGGCGAGCTCGGGCGCGGCATCGGGCGCCGTCGCGCGCCCCAGCACATGCTCGACAGCCTGATCCATAAGCTCATCGGTATCGGTGAGCACCGTGAACTCGGGGTCGATGCCCAGCTCCAGCGCGTGCGCGCGCAGGATGCGCGAGCACATGCCGTGAATGGTCGAGACCCAAGCGTCGTCGACCGTCAGGGCCTCTTCGTCCATGCCCTCTTCGATAAGCGCGCGGCGCACGCGGTCGCGAATCTCGGCCGCGGCGTCTTTGGTAAAGGTAATGGCGAGCACCTGGTCCAGATGCTCGACAAACGGACCGGATTCGGGCGAGAGCGCGTAGACGATGCGGCGCGTGAGGGTAAAGGTCTTGCCCGAGCCGGCACCCGCCGAGACAAACAGCGGGCGGTCGAGCGTTTTGACGACTTGCAGCTGTTGCGGCATCAAAGTCGAAAGATCCATGGTCTACACGTCCCTCCTTACAAACGTTCCTTCGTGGTTATACGAGCAGCGCGCATGCGCGGCCTGCGCCGACGTCGGATCGACAGCGGCGACGTCGCCCGCCTCGAGCTCGCGCAGCGCTCGGCAATGCCGGTCTCCACGCGGTCGAGCAGCGCATCGAAGTCCATGTTGCCGCCCTCGCCCGGAAAGCCCTTCTTAGACCCGGGATGCGACCGTCGCCGCGCTCTTCCTCGAGCAACTCGGCACTCGCCGCACCACGCAGCGCAGGTTTGCCGCCCTTGGTCGAAAAATAGAGCGCAGCGCGAGCATCTAGGCCCAGCGCCCGGCGCATGGCCTGCGCATAGATAAGCGTCTGGGTATGGGGCGGTAGCAGCGCGGGTCGTCGATGGGGGCCTCGCCCGACTCCTCGTCGCGCACCGTGGGGTCGGCGAGTTTAAACTCCTCGACACCCGAACGATGCTTGTAGTCGATCACCACGCGCGATTCTCGCGTCCACATCCACGCGGTCGATGCGCCCACCGAGCGGCCAACCGGCATACTCGACCTTAAGCTCATTAAAGGCGAACTCAAGGTAGCGCGGGGCAAAGGGGGCAAGCGCCTCAGACTCGTAGGCGAGCACGCCTTCCAGCTGCGGCAGAATCTCGGCCACCTGACGCTCCTCCACCGGGGAGAGCGGCACCAGCGGGCCCTCGGTACCGCGCTTGCCCACATGCTCGGCCAAGGTCTCGTCAAAGACCTCGCGCAGCAGCTCCTGTGCACGCGGCAGGTTCTCGGGCGTCACGCGCTCCATGCCCTCTTGGGGCAGACGGGCGTGCAGGTGTTCCAGCACGTCGTGGACGAAGTTGCCCTTCTCCATGTTGCCAAAGCCCGCATCGATGGACTGGGGCTTAACGCGATACGACACGAACCAGCACAGCGCAGGTGGAATAGGCCTCGATCTGCGAGGCGGACGTCAGGCGCGGCACGAGCGGCGCGTCCTCGCCCTCGCCATCGCGACGGCGCAAGACCAAATACGGCACGGCCTCGGCACTCAGATGCTGAGGGGCTTCACAGGTCACGCGCTCGCGCTTGAGACCTTCGCCTGCCGCGGGATCGAAGTCCCTTACGATATCGCCCTCACCCACGCACTTCGCCTTGTCGGCGCCAGCGGCCTTGTCGTCGTCAGTGGCCTTAGCAGCTTCAGCGGCCTCGGCATGCGCCCGCAACTCGGTCCATACGGCAGCCGGATAGCACTCGCGCGCCTGGCGATCGTGCGTCACGCGCGCAAGCGCAACCGGGCCGCGTGCCGCCTGCATCGCGTGGCCAAAGCGCACGCGCAGCAAGGCCGCGGGCTCAAGCATCACGCCCTCGCGACCAAGGCTCGCCGCCAGCGTGGCCAGCGGCCCCTCCTCGTGTGAGAGCGGATAGCTGTCCAAATCGACATCGGCAAACAGCACGGCATCGTAGCTGCCGGGGCGCAGAGCCGCCGCATCGGCAAGCGAAGCAAAACGAACCTGGGCGCGCGGCGCGCGGTCAACCTCGTGGGTCTCGTAATCATAGGCGGTGCTACGCTTGTCCACCTTGGTGCGAATGCCATCGAGCACGGGCACGGTCGCGGCCTGCGACACGTCGAGCGCGCGGGCGCCGTTCATAAGGATGTCGATGGCGTGGCGCAGCAGGGCTACCTCCGCCTGGCGACGGGCCTGGCCATCCAAGCTGCCCAGCGAGCGATCGGGCAACGCTCGGCAACGGCAAGCATGGCCTTGAGCGCCGTCACGGGCTTGTCACGCCACAGAGCCTGGAACACGTCCGAGACCACACACGTACGTTCTTAAACCAGTTATCGTCGCTCGCCGCCTTGCGCGCGCCCCTCACTTGGCCTTGGACACTCTGCAGCAGGCTCTTACGCCCGCGGTAGTCTTGCTGCGCGAGAGACGCATATTCTTATCGAAGGTACGGGCATTGACGGCATCAGCGCCCGAAAGCGGACTGTAGATCCAGTCGGTAAGCTCCGGCGCGGGCCACCACTCGGTCTTTGACGCCATGCCCTCATCGGCGGCCTTCATACGCTCGATCAGACCGGCAAGCGCCGCAAACTGCCTGCCCGCAATGGATTGGGAAAACGCCGTGAACTCAACCGTCTCGGCGGCGATATGACGAGCCGCCAGACGAGAGGCGAGCTCACCGAACAGCTGGGGTGCCCGGGCAGAAACAACGAGCACGCGCACGGGGTCGGCGGCGTTGCCGTAGTTTTATCGGCCTTGGACTCCTTGTACGCTTTCACCAACTTATCGATGGCGTCCGCATAGACATGAGCACGGGCATGGGGGCCGGCGACCTCAATAAAGACAGGCTGAGCGGCGGTCCCGCAAGCGGCATCAGACGCGACGGCGTCCTCCCCCAGCGGCGCAATCTCAAACAGCACACCGCGGGCATCAAATGCCGCGGCAAGCTCCTCGCGCATCGCCGCCTGCTCGCGGGCAAGCAGCACGACGACCTCTCCCCCATTGTTCGCCACGGCAGACAGCAGCTCGAGCAGGCCGTGCGTAAACGACGTGACACCGCGCACGCATACGGCGCGGGTGCACGCCGGCAGGTTATCGGCCAGGGCACCGGCCATAATGTCGGCCGCCTCGCAGGGCTCGACCATATCTCGACGATCCAAACCGCCCGCGTAGGCGCGCAAAAGCTCGAACACGCGAGCCTCGGCATCGCTTTTTGGCTCAGGCTGGCAATTGTTGCCACGGCATCGCTCGGCCGTCGTCCCCGCCACACCCGGCAGCACGTCGCGGGCCATGCGCGCGAGCATGCGCACCGTGCCCTGGCTGCGCGAAAGTGGCTGCAGGTCGGCATCGTCGAGACGCGTGACCATGTCCGAGAACAGCATCTGGCGCTGCAGGTTGTCGACGAAACCGCGCCCGTCGCCCAAAAGCTCCCAAAGCGAGCGAAGCCACGATGTAGGCGTCTTGTAGTCGATACCCAGCGAAACGCCGGCTTCCGCCGCATCATGACGGCACAGGTCGAGCTCGGCAAACGTAAGTGCCAGCAACACGGCACGCCCGTGGCGGGCAATAAGGTCGGCAAGCAGCGCCGACTCGGCATCGCTCAAATCCGTGCCGGCATTGGTGGTATAGATTCGAACAGGCATGGTCCTCCGCTCAAACTGTTCGCAATAATCAATGCATCCATCCTACCCGCCCAAGCGGACAGATTTGCCCCACGCCAACAGATTTGATCCCTTGGGGACGGAGGAAAACGGATCACCGAGGGGGTCTGTCTAACCCCGTGATCGTTCTCGTCCCAAGGGATCAAAAAACCGCCCCCGGAGGAGCGGTTTTGCACAATTCGTTTTGGCGCGGTCTACTCGCCATCCTCCAGCTTAATGAGGATCTTGCGATAGCCACCGTACTCGCCGTTGAGTGCCTTGGACACACGGCTCACCGTGGTGGACGAAGCGCCGGTACGCGCCTGAACCTCGACATAGGGCTCGCCCTCGTCCAGGTAACGCGCGACCTGCAGACGCTGCGATAGATCGCAAATCTCGCGCGGCGTGCAGATATCGGTCAAAAACGCTTGGATATCTTTCTCGTCGTCCAAAAGGCTAAATGCGTGGACCAGCTGCTTGACATCAGGCTTGTCAAACATGTTCTCGATATTCATCGATCACCGCCAAACCCGCCAAAAGGCATCGAAGTTGATACTGACATCGGGCATCGCTCGCCCGTTCTATGCAATAGGGCAACGCCTGTGGCTTTTGCCCGTAGCAGTTTAGCACACCACCAAACTAAAGCGACAAGACTCTCTGCCAGCGGCGCATTTTTTAGGACGAGCGCCGTTTTGAAACCGAATGCGCACGCAAGCTCCACGAATATCTGGAACAATGGGTGCCCAAACAGGGCCGTGCCCGCGCATCTACCCGAGTTGCAAAGGTGTGCGCCCCTCACGCCCCCTCCCCACGCCATGCGCAAGAAAGGATTCCCACCATGCGCTTTTTGCTCAACTGGTCTTTGACTCAATCGCCATCGCGATCGCAACGTTTCTCGTCCCCGGCATTCAGCCTTCGGCATGGCCGACGCCTGGGTCTGCTTTGCTTCGTGGGACTGTTCCTCAACATCGTCGATTCGCTCGTCAAGCCGTTCCTGACGGTCATCTCGCTGCCGCTCACTATTATCACGCTTGGTATTTTTCAGCTCGTAGTCAACAGCTTTATGCTCGAGCTGGCCAGCTACCTCTCCGTCAATATCCTCGGCGCTGGCATCTCCATTGCCGGCTTTGGATCGGCCTTTATGGGCAGCATCCTGGTATCCATCATGCGCAGCATTCTCGACAGCATCGCCAGGAACTAGAACGACCGGATTCGGACCGCCACAACACGCCAAAAGAAGGCCGTCCATCGCAACGATGGGCGGCCTTCGCCTTTGTCAAGCCTCAGAGGGCAAGAAAATCTACCATTTCTGCCCCGTCCCCAAATGGCAGGTGGGGCTAGATTACGTAGTCGTAGCCCTCGTTGGGGGCGACGAGCGCATCGAGCGTCACGCCGTCGAGGTAGTCATTGATGAGCTTGTCCAGGTTCTTCCACACGTCGAGTGTGGGACACTCATCCGAACGTGAACAGCCCTTGCAGTCGCCGTCCAGGCATGCGACCGGCGCCAGGCTGCCCTCGGTCAGGCGCAAGATCTCGCCCACCGTGTACTGCTCGGGCGGGCGCGTGAGCACGTAGCCGCCGCCTTTGCCGCGCATGCCCGAGAGCATATTGCGCGCACGAGCGTGGCCAGAATATTCTCGAGGTACTTCTCCGAAATACCCTGACGCGCCGCAATCTCTTTAAGCGGGATGCGGCCTGCCGCCTGGTGCTCGGCCAGGTCGACCATAACGCGCAGGGCATATCTGCCCTTTGTGGAAACCAACATATATATTGCTGCCTTTCGGTCTGTTAATTCGTAGAAATTCTAGCCGAAAATTGGTTTTGAAAATACCTATTCCCGTCAAGCTGGTTAATCGACTCGTAATAATCTTCTATTTCCTATTGCGTTACTAGGCTTTACTGTCTACTATGCTTGCCAACAGCAAAAAGAACAACCCATAAGGTTTGTGGGTTTCGCTGTTACACACACCGTAAAACCACACGGTATCCAGTCATTTGAACACTTTGGAGGTTCACCATGAGCAAGGTTTACACGTCCATCGATCAGCTTATCGGCCACACCCCGCTTCTGGAGCTCACTCACTTTGAGGCCGATGAGGACCTCAAAGCCCGCGTGCTCGTCAAGCTGGAATACTTCAACCCCGCCGGGTCCGTCAAAGACCGCGTCGCCAAGAACATGATCGACGAGGCCGAGAAGGCCGGCAAGCTCGTGCGCGGCGGCGACTACACCATCATCGAGCCCACGAGCGGCAACACCGGCGTCGGCATCGCCTCGGTGGCGGCGGCTCGCGGTTACAAGGTGATCATCACCATGCCCGAGACCATGTCTGTCGAGCGCCGCAAGCTTATGCAGGCATATGGCGCGCAGCTCGTGCTCACCGACGGCTCCAAGGGCATGAAGGCGCCATCGCCAAGGCCGAGGAGCTGCAGAAGGAGACGCCCAACAGCATTATCGCCGGCCAGTTCGTGAACCCCGCCAACCCCGCCATCCACAAGGCCACGACCGGCCCCGAGATCTGGGACGACACCGACGGCAAGGTCGACATCTTCGTCGCCGGCGTCGGCACCGGTGGTACCGTGACCGGCGTGGGCGAGTTCCTCAAGGAGCAGAACCCCGAGATTCAGTCGTCGCCGTCGAGCCCGCCACCTCCCCGGTACTCTCCGAGGCCAGGCCGGCCCGCACAAGATCCAGGGTATCGGCGCCGGCTTTGTGCCCGACGTCCTCGACACCCAGATCTATGACGAGATCATCCCCGTCGAGAACGACGACGCCTTTGCCACCGGCCGCGCCGTGGGCCACAAGGAGGGCGTGCTCGTGGGTATTTCGTCCGGCGCCGCCGTGTGGGCCGCACTGCAGCTGGCCAAGCGCCCTGAGAACGAGGGCAAGACCATCGTGGCACTGCTCGCCGATACCGGTGAGCGCTACCTGTCCACGGCACTCTTCCAGGACTAGGGTCTGTCGCCCATAGGTTGAGCCCAGGGACGAGCCGGTCTCCTCTCTCCCGGCAGCCTGTGCCCATCCAATCAGGGTGTCCCACGAGACGTCCGAACTTGCTACAATGTCTGCGGCGCGGAACCAGCCTCCCGCGCCGCTTTTCTTTTTTGGCCACATGCCACCAAGGAGAACCTCCCCATGCACAACAAGCGCGTGCTCGTCGCCATGAGCGGCGGCGTCGATTCCAGCGTGACTGCGTACCTGCTCAAAAGCCAGGGCTACGAATGTGTCGGTGCCACCATGCGCCTCACCTGCCCCGCGCCCGATCCCGTCACGGTATGAGCAAGGTCGACCGCGACATCGCCGACGCGAAGGCCGTCGCCGAGCGCCTGGGGATACCCCACCACGTGCTCGACCTGCAGCAGACCTTCGACCGCAACGTTATCGAGCGATTTGTGACTGCCTATCAGGAGGGGTTGACGCCCAACCCATGCATCATCTGCAACCGCCATATTAAGTTTGGCGCGTTGCTCGATGCGGCACTGAATATGGGCTGCGACTACATCGCCACAGGCCACTACGCAAAGACGAGCCAGACGCCCGACGGCACCTGGCAGCTGCACCGCGGCGAGGACCCTAAGAAGGACCAGAGTTACTTTTTGTATTCGCTCACGCAAGAGCGTCTGGCACGCACGATCTTTCCGCTGGCAGGCTTGGACAAAGAGCGCGACGTGCGCCGCATTGCCGCCGAGCAGGGCTTCATAAACGCCAAGAAGGCCGAGAGCGAGGATATCTGCTTTATCGCGGACGGCGACTACGCGGGCTATATCGAGCGCCGCTGCGGACATGCCGCTGCACCGGGCGACATTGTGTGGCGCGACGGCAGCGTGGTCGGACGCCATAACGGCGCGCTGCGCTATACCATCGGCCAGCGCAAGGGCTTGGGCGTCGCGATGGCGCATCCCGTGTACGTAACGGGCGTCGACGCCGCCAACAACATTGTGCATCTGGCGAGGCCGAGGACCTGACCGCCGCTGCCCTCACGGCCAACGACTGGATCTGGAGCGCCCCTGCCGACCGCATGGAGCAGAGCTCGATGCCGGCGGCATTCGCGTGGGCGCCAAGTACCGCTACCGTCAGAAAGACCAGGCGGCGACCCTTACACGTGGCGCCGACGGGCAAATGCTGTTGACCTTTGACGAGCCGCAGCGAGCCATTGCCCCCGGCCAGGCAGTCGTCGTCTACCGCGGCGACGTCGTCCTCGGCGGCGGCACGGTGACCGGCGCACTTAAGTAGCCGCAGGTTTATCGCTGCACGTGTCGAAGTGCCTCAACAGCGGCACCGACCTCGATTACGCGACGCTCCAGCCGCGGCGAATGGACTCGAGCCGGCCCTCCGCCGTGGCCCATTTGCTCTGCGAAAGAATCTCGATCGCTTCATCAACAAATCCGTTGAGCCGCGATGAATCGAACCAATCGAGCGAGTCCGCAAGCGACAGCTGGACGAAAGGGTCGGGCCCAAACGGCTTAGCGGAAAACCCAAACTCCCCAGCTGCGAGCACGGCAGTTGGTACGTTGTACCACAGGCAGTTGCCGCTATCGAACAGCGGAGCAGGTTTTATCTCCAGGGTGTCGACATTGCGGATGATGCCGAAGTTTCGCCAATGGCGGTCGCTGTTGGCGAAAAGGGCATCGCAGACAATCATCTGCGACATAGACCTTCTCACAGCGGCCTCATCGACACCATGCTTGCCGAGGTAGCAACAGTATCGATCGTATGTCGAGTTTCCCCGCTGCTACCAAGTGCGCCCTTAACGTAAACAGCCGGAACGTATTCCTCGCGGCCGTCAAGAAAATCCTCGCACAGGCACACGGGGCCATTGAACATCCGCTCAACCGTATAAGGAACAAACTCGCCCTCCAACAGCAAGCGACGATGTAGAGCCGTTGCAACCGCCTCGTTAAAGGGACGTTGATCGTCCATCCCGCACCCTTTAGCCAAAACGCGAATGCCGTTTCGGATTATCCACGATTTAGGGAGCTCGCCCTCGGACGTGTTATCCGGATTTTTAAGACCGATGCCTTCCAGCCAACCCGAACGATCTTCGGGCGCCGATCGCTCAAAATCATTCTCGAAGTAATTGAGGTTTCGCCATTCGAGCCCGTCGCATTCTGCCGGTCGCAGCCAATAACAATCCGAAAGTGATAGGCCCAGGCACCGAACCGGAACCTCGATGCCACTGGCAATTCCCAGTTCACGATAGCGCGAGACGAGCCCGGGGCGGACGTCAGGCACCGACCGATGGCTCCACCACACGTTGAGCTCCCGTTTATTCACCGTAGGAGAAGAGTTCGAGCATGTGCCAAACGGCATTCGTTGCGCATCGAGGACCTCGGCGATTTCGAGGGGAAACTCGCGCGTCGGATCAAACGAAACACGCGCAACCTCGTAATCGGCCGACATCAGCGTAAACTTGCGCCCCACATCGGCCGCAGGACGGCGTCCACGTTTGCGGACCTTTTGATAGGCGACCGCAGAATTGTACTCGACCATCTTCCGTCCGCCCACAATATCGCACGCGAGCGTTCCCGATGCGGCAAGTTGAGATATGCGGGCTTTCGTAACGCCCAATAGGCGGGCAGCATCACCCATAGACAAGTACTCAGACATATCCATACACTGCATCACCTCGTTAAGTAATTTACGCGTTTAGTTAATAGATTACATACATCATAATACTAAACGACCTAAAGCGAAAAAAGGCCCGAGAAATCGGGCCTTAGCGATTGGTCAGCCGAGTCGCAAGTTGCTCCCCTAGCGCTGCACGTAGCGCGGACGAGCTCGTAGGTGTTGCGCACGCCGTCGATGTGGCTGCGCTCGTAGTTGTGGCTCGCGTACACGCCGGGGCCGATCAGACCGTGACGGATGTCGTAGCCGGCAGAAAGCGTGGCCTCCAACGTCCGAGCCGTAATGCGGGTACACGTCGATGGCGTAATCAAGCTCG
>ENA-OQEN01000047-OQEN01000047.1-human-gut-metagenome-genome-assembly--contig:-NODE-47-length-42297-cov-3.169149_pt1 | contig 42297 bp, 48 predicted proteins | sample MGYA00242791_ERZ504627 | MGnify/ENA primary metagenome ERZ504627 (study PRJEB26092, sample SAMD00036316) | human gut metagenome | host: Homo sapiens | study: EMG produced TPA metagenomics assembly of... | reverse complement strand
ATTCCATCTGCCAACATTTGCTGAATCATAGATGCCCCAATCATTCCTGTTGCCCCTGTAACAATTACCTTTTTCATTAATCAGCTATCTCCTCTGTATATAATGATTTTGTTAAAAATTTCACATCAAGAATCTTCTTAATTTCAAATATTTTTGTCTTGACATATTCATTTAATCGTTCAAATTTATTTTCATCAAAATTATATTCCATGTATGGTCTAATATAATTCCCCTGTTGGCTTGTTGCATATCCATCAAAGCCTGCTGTAGCAACACTCTCAACTTCAAAATCCGTAAGAGCGTTTAACAACATCATAAATGAATTATCAATTACTTCAGCGTTTTCATCAATTAAATTGCTATATTTTAAAACATAATCAAATTTTCCGCTTGTTTTCGTTACATTTGAAGTAGCAATAATTTTCACATTCAAATCTTTCTGAGTAAGAGCAGTAGCTAATTGAACGTATCTCTTCGAATTACTTAAAAAAAGATAATCCGTTGGATATTCATCATCTAAGAAATTAACAGAAATCACAATTGGCCTATTTTGCTGAATGTATTCCTGAATTTTTTCTTTTTGTTTCTCTATACTCTTACCTGGTCCCAATAATAAAATATTAGAATTTGAAAATATTTTTTTTAATTCCTTTCGATCCTCAGAATCATCGATTTCAATCATTTGATACTCTCGATATAAATCTTCAATATATTTTTGATCATACAATAATTGTTTTTCTCCCTGTAATCTCCCCAATATTTCATTGATTGATTTTACAGACAATGTACGCTTATCCATCAAGTAAGACACATAATTAGGATGACAGTCGTTAGATGCAGCTAAATAAAAGAACATATTATACCCCCATGTTGCAGGTGTATAGAAATTCATAATATTTGCATCTATCGCTTCCAAAAACTGGCTAATATTATAATGCTTTCCTAAATTATCATTCATGTACATTGCAATCAACTCAATTGGCGCATTTCCAGCACTTTTACCCATTCCATATATCGTGCCATCCACTAAAAGAAGTCGCTCTGTCACTTGAGACATCATAGTAATACAATTTGCATAGCCCATCTGGAAATTATTATGTGCATGATATCCAAGTCCGATTTCCGGATCCAAATGTTCATCCAACAAATCAAAGAAATGCTTCAAATTATTCTGATGCATTAATCCATAAGTATCCACCATAGACACTGCATACGGTTTTACTTCATTCGCCAAACGTATCAGATCCATCATTTCCTCATCCGAATAACTTGTAACTGATACTAATTGTGCAAAAACTTTATATCCTAATTTTTTTTAACTCTGCACAAAACGCAAGCGCCTCATTTCTCAAATGTTTTTTAAAAATAACACGAATCGCATCTAAATATGACTCATTACATGGCTTTATATGTTCTAGTGAACAGGTTCCATAATCAATCATTCCTAACACCATTGCCTGCTTCTTTGCCAGATTGCCATAAATTTTTTCTACACAATCCGTATCTGGCATAATACTGCGATCCATATCAAACGGGCGACGTTCATCTAAAAAACCAATCTCTATATAATCCACATTTGAATCAACTAAACGTTCAAAAATGCTGACCAAATTATTATGTCCAAATCTCCAATCGTTCACATATCCGCCATCCCGCAAAGTGCAGTCTAATAACTTAATTTCTCCCATAGATATCAATACTCCTTATTTCTCAAAAAAATCTTTTATCTGTCTTTCCATACAAGACACTACATCTTGCTCACAAGCATATGCCTTTGACCACTCTACTGTCTTGGCAACCGCTTCTTCAACACTCCAATGTGGTTTCCATCCGAAAGTGCGTTTCACTTTTGAACAATCCAACTTCAAGAAATTTGCCTCATGCGGGGCGTTTTCCTCCGCCTGATTGATCCACTTTATTTGATTGCCACCATTCTCATTCCAATATTGGCAAAACATATTTACTAATGTTCCTGTCGTTACACAGTCTCGTTCATCTGGTCCTACATTATAAAACCCTGCATATTCTGGATCTTCATACTGCCTCATGGCAATCATCAGATACACATATAACGGTTCCAGCACATGCTGATATGGTCTTGTAGAAAACGGATTTCGAACAACTATGTCATCGCCCGCTATCGCTGCACGCACACAGTCTGGAATAATACGATCATTTGCAAAATCCCCACCGCCAATCACATTACCAGCTCTGGCAGTCGACACTGCAACATCCATCTGATTGAAAAAAGAATTGATATAACTATGTGTTACTAACTCTGAACACGATTTACTGTTAGAATAAGGATCAAAACCATCCAATGGCTCATTCTCTCGATATCCCCACTCCCACTCTTTATTTTCGTAAACTTTATCCGTTGTAACATTCAAGAATGATTTTACACATGGATGCAGGCGAACACACTCGCAAACATTTACTGTTCCCATCACATTAGTCTCATAAGTATAAACAGGATTTTTGTACGAATCCCTTACAATCGGCTGTGCCGCCAAATGAAGCACAATTTCCGGTTGTGCATCATCAAACACCCGCATCAAATGTTCGCGATCCCGAATATCTCCGATTACCGAATTAATCTCCTGTTCCACACCGCAAAGTGAAAATAGATTCGGATCTGTCGGTGCTTCCAAAGAAAAACCGGTCACAACAGCCCCGGCATCTGCAAGAATCTTGCAGAGCCAGGAACCCTTAAATCCTGTGTGACCGGTAATAAGTACTTTCTTTCCTTTATAAAATTCCATCATATTGGCTACCCTCTTTACCATTTTTTCCACGGAGCTTTCCCCTGTTTTAAAAGATTCTCCAGTATATCTTTCTCCCTCTTTGTATCCATACACTGCCAAAAGCCTTTATGTGAATACGACATTAATTGGCCCTCTTTTGCCAATCGTTCCATCGGTTCCTTCTCAAACACGGTTGTATCATCTTTGATATAGGAGAACACCTCCGGTTCTAATACCATATATCCCGCATTAATTGGCATCCCGTCATTCAGATTCTTCTCTCGGAATGACCGTACACTGTTATCCTCTTCAATATTTAAGACACCTTTATCCTGTTCTAATAGGACAGAAGTAAGTGTAGCTATCTTCCTATGTTCCCTATGAAACTCCACAAGTTTTTCAATGTTAACATCACACACCCCATCCCCATATGTCATCAGGAATGGTTCATCTCCAACATAAGACTGGATGCGTTTAATCCGCCCACCTGTCATCGTATGAAGTCCAGTATCTACAACCGTTACCTTCCACGGTTCTGCATGTTGATTGTGAATAATTACTTTATTCCCTTGCGTAAAATCAAACGTGATATCTGATGTATGCAGGAAATAATCTGCAAACCACTCCTTAATCACATGTTGTTTATAACCCGCACATATTATAAATTCGTTAAACCCATAATAGGAATATTCCTTCATAATATGCCATAAGATTGGCATCTCTCCAATTTCTATCATAGGCTTCGGTTTGAACTCAGATTCTTCTGAAAATCGAGTTCCCAGCCCCCCTGCTAATATAACAACCTTCATCCTAATATTCCTTATCTTAATTTTTATCTTTATTACCGTAAAATCCTTATTTAAAATAAATAAAGCTCTTATTATAATACCTAATTCAGTATAAAAAGTCAAAGGATTTGTATCTATTTCTATATATATGTTATTTTTAATAAATTTCATTGTGAAAACCATTTATTGTATCAATTCTACACATTTTCTTTTTTCAGAGATTGGTGGGGGAACATATAAATTTAAAGTGGTATTTATGGAAGAATGTCCTAGTAATTCACTTACTGTTTTATAATTCGCTCCATTTTCTATACATCGTGTTGCAAAAGTATGTCTCAGACAATGAAAATTAATCGGTTGAATCCCTAATTTTAGTAAAAAATTATTATAATATTTGCGAATTGCTCTCGGTTCCATATACTTGTTTGAGTTAGTCAATATGTACCCTTGCACATTTAAAGAAGGTAATTGTTTTATTAAATTCATTGTGTTTCCCGAAAGTGGAATTTTCCTTACAGATGTGCGAGTTTTGGGCGTGGAAATTATGATCTTTGTTTTGTTCAACTTGTAATTATTTTAAATTATATACTGAGCAAAAAGTAATATTTACTTCAAAAGCAAAGACAAACGACTACGACGTATTCGGGTAAAGTCTCAACTAATAATACCAGTCTCTTTGAATGGTTCACTCTGAATTATCCGTGTTTAATTCCCGCACATACGCTTTGACTTTTACAAAGGCAAATGACCAGAGCAGCACCAGAATAACCTTTGCTGCCGCCATGCTTTCCCAGCCCCACCCAAGAGGAATGGCAGCATATACTTTATTCCAATCTAAAAATCTCAAATCATAACAATGAAATGCCAGAATAACCATGCTGTTTTTTCCACACCATGCAAAAAAGCGGGAAATGACCGGGATTTTTTCTATACATTCGGATATAAAGATAACTACAATACTACCTGCAAGCGCAGTAACAATACAGATTATCCCTCCCGGATATCTTCTTATAGCCAGTTCGAGCCAATATCCATTCAACGTCAACAAAATCCAGACCACCATGCCCACACATGCGATATATCGCTTATACGGTAAGAAGAACCTTTTTCTATGGATAAAATCCCCAAACCACATAAATATCTGGGCAAACAACGCAATATCGAGACTCCATGGCAAAAATGAAATATTTGTACCAATATAATACCCTGTATACGTCAATAAGCAAACAGCAAGAAACCGGATTATTTCAGGTGCTTTTTTAAGCACTCTCATACTAACAATATAAATCATTCTGGCTGCAAATAAACATACAACAAACCAGACCATCCAAACCGACTCAAACCATGGAAATAATTCGCTTTTTTTGCTAATTCCTCCTATCATGTCAAGGATACGTGCTCCGAACACGCGATAATTTGTCGACATATCATCGTTTATATTTACGCACAGCATGGCTGTCACAACACACACAAGAATATAAGGAAGCAAAAGCGATTTTGACGATCGTTTCAGATTATAACCAATCTGATAATTCTTTATAAAATATGCATTTGCCACGAAAAAAACCGGCATATGGAAAGAAAAAAATAAAAATTTCGCAACTGTTGCGGAATTGAAGCAACATGCCCCACAATCATGATTAATATGGTAATTCCCTTTACAATATCCCAGCTAAGCATACGCTTACCGTTATCTTCCATGCACACTACCGCTCCTTGTATCCCAACACTTTTCTAACAAGTTTTACTTTTGACAGCACAATTGTTCCAACAATAATCCCTGACAACTTTATGAAGATTCTGATATACAGATACATCTGATCTGTTAATTTGATGCCAGCCTCTGTCAGATATCCATATATTCTCCCGTACGAACCAGATCTAGCTCAACAATATGCAGAATCAACATCAACAAACTATATCTGCCCAGATAAGCCAATCCCTTTCCCAAGTGTTCACACTTTGCATCTATCTGCCCAGAAATCAAAATGATGCAGATGCAGGCACAGACAGACGCAAATATGTCACTACCCCCGCGTCCTACATCACAATGTACAAGCCAAAAAGATTGAAAGCTCCGGATAAACGCATACCATATCCAAAAAGCAGCAATAACGAGAAAAGTCTTTGCCTCCCTACTCATATCTGCAAGCAGCTGTTTGATGATGTTTTCTTCTTTATGATACAGCCAGCCTATATACATAAAAAGAGCCGCACATCCGCCCGCCTGAATGCTTAAAGGAAACCAGCATAGGCGTCTTGACCAACAACACACCATAAACAGAATCAAAACGGCACTCACTCTTGTTCCCGGTTTTTTCTTGATTAGAAAATACATGCTCAAACTGCCCCAAAACGTAGCCCACAAAAACCAGATTGCACCGATCCCCGGGATTTCAATGGTGAGTATAGGAATCTCCCGCCGCATACAATGCCGCCTTAATCCACCTTATTACCTGTGTCTTCACATCCTCTCCCAAATACATATTGAGTGGAATTGAAAACATTATGATCAACAAACAAGCCACATAATATGGGACCAAAAGGGTTCTGGCTTTTTTCCCCGCAAACCTCCGGAAGCTATTTTTTTCTGCACCAAAAAGGAAATAACCTGTAATCAGATAAAAGATTGGAATATGATATGTAAAAACAACACAGTTTATCCGCCAAACAGATAAATGCCCTAAAATAATCGATATCATTGCAATTCCTTTGGCAATGTCCAACGTTTTATTCCGCATTTTCATCTCCTCCAAAGTGCCTATTTTCTCCTAAGCTTTCCAGCAAGCTGTCGTCCCAGTTCTAATATCAATGCATCTTTCAATACAGTCATCACAATTCCATACACGCCAAAAAAACAAACCGCAGATATCACAAGCGTTGGAAATACGCCGACTCCTAGCAATTTTACCCAGAAAGATGCGGCACTTCCAAGTCCGACTGCGATAAGAATCTTTCCATATGGAAGCTTCTGAAATATCCCCATTTTCAGATCTCGAATCGCTACACATTGCCAGCCTAACACAACAGCTTCCGCAACCAGTGTACCAAGCGCTGCACCTGCTGCGCCATAGATTGGAATAAAAATCGTATTTAACACCAAATCTACAATCGCTCCTGCAATCTCAGAATATAATACCTGTTTTTCTCTTCCTAATGGTACCATCATCTGAATGCCAGTCACATTGCTGATGCCAATCAGCGTAAGCGTCGGCATGATTATCTGCATTGGTATAATAGCTCCGGCATACGCTTTACCAGATAAGAAGAAAATTCCTTCTTTCGCATAGATCATAAAATAAATGGAAAAAGGAATCGCCACAAGGAAGATAAAGTGCATTGTCTTCTTCAATATTCTTGAGAACTCGTCCATCATACCTTTATCTACATAATAAGACGCTCTTGGTAATAATACCGTGCTAGCAGAAGTCACTACACTAACCATGATTGATTTGATCTTTACTGCGGCTGAATAGTATCCAACCTCCACCTTATCTTTCATGAACCCAAGCATGACGTTATCCAGATTTGTATATATCGTTGTCGCCACAGACATTGAGAAAAAGACCAGTATCATCTTAATATGACGTTTGATATGATAACCTCCGATTGGTTTTAAATAAATATATTTACGAAGATTTATAAAATTTAAAACATTCGAAGCAGATGTAGCAAGAATTGTCAAAAAACCATACTGCAAACAATCCCCTGGATCACGAACAAGCATAAATGTACTGATCAATGCCACAACCTTAAATATCAAAGAACGTACCGTAATATACGTATATTGCTCTAATGCTTTGTATAACCATTCTACGCCAAGTGCATTCAGCAATATCGTCGCACCAATAATCAAAAGTAATGTATGTTCTTCCCGAAACTTTGGAACGACCGCAAGCGAAATAAAGAACACAGCATATACAATTGCAGACATGAACAGATTGATAAACAACAATTCATGAACCGCACGGGTTAACTCTTCTTTATTGTCTCTCACTTTTGCACATAGCCGGATACCATAGGTCGGAATTCCAAGCTGCGCAAACATTGCAAAATACGTCACAACGGCCGTCGCAAAAGCGACTCTTCCTGTTCCTACCGGAAGCAGGATTCTTGACACATACGGGAATGTAATCAAGGGAAAAATAAAGGATGACATAGAAAGCAATGCATTCATCACCATATTTAATTTTACAGACTTTGTCTTTATCTCAGCCATTACAGTTATTTCCGGGTATCAATCACACCAAGTATTGATACTTCATTCTCCACACATAAATCAACCATATCATACACTCGCTGATAAAGCGATACACCCTTCTTCTCAATCATAACTGCCGCTCCTTCTGCAAAAAGCTTGGACATTGCCTCGCTATTAGTAACAATCTCTGCTAATACATCCAGCTGAATGCCTTGTTTTTCAAGTTTCTTTACGAGATCTTCCTGCATATTTTCACTAATATTCCTCATATCACTGGATATCAGCGCTAACTTTGTAATCTCCTTTTTCTTACATGCTGCCAAAATTTTTGCTACCACAAATCCTAGTTGCTCCTGCATTTCAGATTCTGATATGTTTCCCAGTAATTTCATCCCCATAGTAAGTGTGTAATCCGTGTCTGCAACAATAACTTTGCTGTACATAAAACATAATAACAGGATCACAATGGAACCTGCCGCGCCCAATACACCTCCTACCAGTCCATATTTTATGAGTTTTTTCTTATCCACATGTGGCGCTGGCACCGCATCTGCAGTTGTTCCGGTCTCCTCCAGCTTTTCTTCTTTTAACGCCTGTTCTTTCTCGTCCTCGACAATGCCATTATAATAAGTTAATGTATTCCCAGATAGTGCATCCACCGCATTTTTCAACCGATCCTTTGTATTCACACGTTCTGTATATATCGTCCTTTGCACATTATAAATTGTATCAGAACGAACGACTGCAGTCTGAGTATCTGTCATCACAAGGGTATGTTTTTCCACATTTTTTAGTTCGCTGGCATATTGAATCAAAGTCTCTTTTGCAAGTTCGTCCAATCCCGGAACCAAATTTGTCCCATATACATACAGGCATAATCCTCCGTTTGTTTGCATAGCGGAGTCATAGGATACATCCAGCAGCTCTTTAATCTGCGCAGCTGTATAATCCCCTTTCAGTTCCTTCGATTCAGCCACAGAATCAGCCAATCCACCATTTCGAATATACGCAATATATGCTGATAAAATCTGATTCTGAGCCTCTGTCCGTTCTTCTACAGTATCCAGCGTCACATCCAGTTTTATTTGGAACTGATATGTCTTTTGCTGCATATGATATGGCTCAATCTGCATATAAAGCGACTCATCCAAATATTGCTCCATCTCAGCCATACGATCATAAGAATACAATGCATATGAGATATCCGCTTTTTCTGCTTCCGAAAATTCCTCGTACATATCTTCCAGCTTCACCGGAGTCTGAGACTGTTCTGCATCAATTTCCCGTTTATTCTTCAAATAGCAAAGTCCTGCCAATCCCACTGCTCCACATATCGCCAATACAATAACAATTGCTATATATTTTCGGATATATGCAAACACATTTTTTACTTTAATTACTCTGTCATTTTGTTGGTTCATTTATTCTGTCCTCCTATGCTTCCTCAACTTTACGGTATTACACGTCTTAATATCGGAATCTTCCGAATAATACATATGATTCCTATACTGATTGCAACGATTCCAAATGGTGCAATCAGGCGCCAACTTATGGATGTTGTATTAATCTTTACAAATCGAAGTATCGCAGTCAACACAAACCAATGTATAAGATAAACACCAAACGTATATTGATTCAAAAATGTTACTACCTTCTTATCCATTTTACCCTCATAACTTCGGTCCAATTTGCTTAAGGAACAAAAATACACCAATCGAATATAAGATACAAGGAACATTGTTATATCCTTTATATGTTCCATTTACATTTCCATCACGCATAGACAAAAAATAAGTTCCAAACATATGCAAAAGTAATCCCATTATAGCTAATATATACAACACTATTCTATATAACTTTTTTGTTTCCTGCGTATGAAGCAGCCAACCTACTACCATATAAAGTAAATATGACATCGTCACATACAATCTCAGACTACCATTATCAGGAAGCCAATCTGTGAATCTAGCAAGAAAAGGAATTAAAACATTCAGCAAAAACCCAACCACGCTAATGTACACAAACACGGATTTACGTTTTTCTTCTTCTACCGCCGAAAACAACGGTATGGAAAGATAAACTATATATAACGGTATGAAAAACCAAAAAATTCTTACTAATGAGCCATTTATCAAACCATTGACTACATATTTTATAGTTACATCCTCCCACCGTAAGGTATTCATCCATATACCAAAGCCAATGCCAAACAAGCTCCAAAATATATATGGTATAATTGTTTTCTTCGTCCGTTTAATCAAAAAAGTCTTTGTGTCATAACGTTTTCTGTAATCCATCAAATTCGCACCCGATATCATAAAAAAACATGGCACCGCAAAATACATTACCGACTCAATTACATCCGCCGACTTCCAATATCTTTCTGTGCTAAATGTCCAAAAACAATTATTTACATGCATATACACCACTGCCAGCATGGATATTACATTCATCAGCATTATACTTTCACTTTTCCGCGTATTCTCTTGCATCTCCCTTCCCCCTTTTTACATCTTTATCTACAATTGATTTCTGTCCTGCTAATGTAAGCACAATAAAAGGATTAAATGTAATATCAAAAAGTCTTGGTTCCGTTATACAGAAGATCATAATTATCATCAATATCCATGTATAATAATACTGCTTTTTCTGTATTGATTTTTTTAACATATATGCATATGCAAGCAATACAATACCTAAAAATAATATTCCATGATCCAACAAAATTTTTACATAAGAACAATCAACATAGTTATACGTCCCTTTTAATGTTTCTTCCATGTTAAATCCAATCCATTCAATATCTTTTCCAAATAAAGAAATGCCATATTCTGACATTGCGTTTTGCCCAAGAGCCAATCTGCCTGACAACAACTTATTTAATTGAAAATATATCGTATTCTGCGGATTATAGAATGCATGTAACAAAATCGCAAAAATTGCAACTACCACTGGGGACGCAATAAATACGCCTTTTAATTTCTGTATAAATCTTCCATTGTTTACATTTAACCGATAAATTGCAAAAATTATAATTGTTATTATACTAATCAAAAAAGCGAATCTGGAGTTTGTCATTTTGTATAAATACAAACTAATTCCTAATGCTATAATATCCTCCCAAATTGACAATTTGCCCTTTTTTAAATATATATACTGCAACAATATAAATACAAAAAGAATTGCTCCCGTTGTTGTCCACGAAAAGCCAAGAAAATGGCGTATTCGGCCTCCATCCTGCCTAACATAATCTTTTATTACTCCAATTCGCGATCCGATAACGCATACAAACAATATAACAGATTGTACTGCACACGATATTTTAATAATATAGTTTTCCTCCACATTACATGCAGCGATAAAAATCAGCAAATAAAAAATTATGGTTTTATTAAATGAGCCCAAAAAGCTTATAGCAATCACACAAGATACGTCTAAAAATAATTTTATCCATTTGCGATTATATATATTTGAACATATTACTTTGAAAGCCAAAAGAATATATGCCACATATCTTGCCATTTTTGTAAATATATTTATTAACGATACTCTGTCATTACCCTGCCCAAATGCAACAGCAGTCAAATCCAAGGTGTTTGCAGACATATAAACAAAAAACGCAAGAAGAAATACCACTTCTGTTTTTCGGATATTTAATTGATTGTTACCCTCATTACGAGCTATTTCTTTCATACTTCCACTTTTATTTCATTGCCTTTTCAATAGCTTGTTTTGTATAAAATCCACTGGTTAATCGTTTTGATATAAGCTTCGCGTGTTGTAACATATCCGCATATTCATCTTCTGTGAGTTTTTCAAAAATATCTTTTATCTCATATAATGAAGAAATCGTAATTCCAACCCGCTCTTGTTCGACAAATTCAGCCAAAGCTGCTTCTTTCCATATAATAACCGGAATTCCACTTGCAAGATATAAGGAGGTCTTATGTGGGTTATTCACCTTTAGGTATTCCCCATAAACGCCTGCACATGTATCAACGGATATTCCATCCCACACAAGCCCAAAGTTTCCTTCTAATTCATAAGGTAACTCTGCTGGTGGAAAAGATCCATGATAGCAAATGTTCCCTCCTGCTTGTCCTGTATAATTAGGGCCATACAAATCAAACGCAATATCTTTAGGAAGCTCATATACATAAGCCGATTTCTGCTTGTCCAGATTTCCTGCAATAATACAGGAATATCCCTGCTTCCGCTTACCACGTTCTTGTATTTTTTCTCCCTCTTTACCAATCAAATAGTCAAAGATATCTAATTCAATCATCTTCTCTGACGGTATTCCCAATGCCTCGTGCATTAGTTTTTTCATTTGATGATTGTGGACAACTATATTCGTCGCATTCTTTAATACAGACACTTCCTCTAATTCCATTCTTTTTTTCTTCTTAAATGGTATTGATTTGTTTTTTATATGGCGCATATACTCTAAATCATGAATAAACAATACCACGCGAATATTTTTCTGCACGAGTTTTTTTAAAACCGATGCAAGAAAAACTGTGTGATTTCTTACCGGGAATTGAATATATATTGTATCACCTTCATGTACACAGGCTAATTTTTCTTCCCAATATTTTTTTGTAGCTATGTGCCCCATTATTTTGCTTATAACCCTGGCACGTGTTCTCGTATCTTCACCAACCACAAGATTAATCATTTTCATCCCACATTGCTTGAATATAACATCTAAATCCTCACGGGCTTTAATCCCCGCCGTACGGTTCAAATATTCATCTTCTGTTTTTTCACATATATACCAATCCATTGAGCACCTCTTATTTCTCAAATAATGATTTACATGGCAATATCTTTTCAAATGCATGAACAACCTTTTGTTTTGTTTCCTCATAATTCTCAACTTGTGATTCATTCACACATATCATCTTATATATTCCATTTTCTATTGCATGACACATGTCTATGATATTGTTATCTTCCGAATCCCCATCATTCATATGAAACGCTTTGCCGTTTTTTCTCCAATTGTATGGTGAAAACTTCCAGTCACTAACTGCTCATTCTTAAATATATACTGATTAACATCCTCCGCACTGCGAAACTTATTTCTACATACCCGATCCAATATCTGCTCATTTTCTCTCCAAACCTGTTCATATGTAGACTTTAAGTATGAAGATGACAAATGAGAATATTCAAGTCCGAAGAAATCATGTCTACGCCATAGCAAAAAACTCCAATTCATCATTAGTGCTTTTTTATCCTTTACTAAATAAAACTTCTTCCTTTGCTTTTTTAATACTTCCTTCCTATCATATTTAGAGTTTAATAAAATCATATTATTTAATAAAATATGCATAAAAACATCTTGTTTATTTGGAGATATCGGATCTTCTACCGCCATATCACACGGAAGACCATTTTTAAAAAAATCTTCCGGTTCTACTTTTGAAGTTATAAACACATCATCATTAAAATAGACAAAATGCTCTGAAAGATTTTTTATTCTATGAAAATTCAATTCTATTGTATGCGAACTGAATGTCGGTAAATATTCATGGGGAATATAATCCTCATGATTAACAAGCACTAATTTATCGTGATTTTCATTTAGCCAATCTGGTTTCTGCCCACAAGTAACAAAATATATTTTATGAACCCATGGCGCATATTTCTCCACACCACGAAACCAATATTTTAAAATATCCCAATCCCGATACCTCGCATCCGTTATATCTACTGGCTCATCAATTTTCCACTATACTTATTTTTACTCTTTCTCCATTCTAGGTCACTACCATCCACCCATGGAATAACAAAATCAATATCCATTTTTTACTTTTTCTCTCCTAATAATGTTTCTAATCGTCCAACCTCTGTATTTATATCATATCCGGCTTTCATAGCTAATTGGAATAGCGTGTCTCTTTTTTCACAGTATTCCGCATTTAAAATTCTATCCGCCCATACTTCTGCCGATTCTTCCAGTGAAACAAATTGCAATTGTGGTGTTACCTTAACTTCTTCAGGAATTACATCTTTCGAAGCAATACAAGTAAGTCCCGTAGCCTGTGCTTCCAAAAGCGCTATCCCAAGTCCCTCAAACACAGATGGAAATACAAATACATCCATTGCTTGTAATAAATTCGGCACGTCATTTCTGACTCCCAACATTTTTACAGCTGTTCCTAGATTTAACTTTTGTATCTTTTCCCGTATCTTATCTTCATCTTCCCCCTGACCTATCATCCATAGAATTGCTTCAGGTTTTTTCTTCAACACACTAGCAAAAATATCCAATAAAAATGATTGATTCTTTTGGAATTGCAATCTTCCTACGTTACCAATTACAAATTTATCCTCAACACCATATTTCTTTCTGTATGCTATTCTTATATCTTCATCATATTTGTATTGCGATATATCAATTGCATTCTTTATTTCTTTATAATTTGCACCTTGCATAATTTGTTTTGAATAAAACCATTCTCCAGCTTCTTTGGAACAGGCCCAAAAATCTGTTGCATATTTATCAATATGCCTCTTATTATATGCATGCAACAATCCTCTAAGTTTGCTATCCATGTTCATAGAATTATGACTATGAATAATTCTTCGTTTTATTCCATATTTTTTTGCATACTTTAGATAATCAATATTTGCCAGACTACATACATTAACCCATATAGTATCATACTGAGAGGCATTTTCTTTAAAAAATTGCTGCATCTCTCTTTTATACTTCTTATAATCCTTACTTCTTGCTGTGATATGATAAATCTCACAGCCATAAGAGATCAATTCGTCTTCATAAGCAATTTTATCATGTGAATTGCACAAAAAACCAAATTTAAAATTACCGTGATTTATCTTTCGAATGTAGCTCATCAAAAAGCTTTCCACTCCACCGGGATTCTCTGTCATTCCAAATATCAAAATGTTGTTCATATACTGTTTATTCCCCTTTTTTCATGCCCTTCATTCTGTTTGACACGAAGCATATATATTATTCCGGCTAACCAATTTAATTTCATTTTCATAAGTAGCACCGGTAGCATTCTTGCACTTTTACATTCTTTAATCCTAATTTCATCCATTGCATTTTTGAAAATAGGTATTTGTGCAATTGATTTCATTTTTCTACATTTTACTCTGAATGAATAAGTTCGCTGTTGAAATACTTCTCGCACCATCATAATATTAAAATGCATCATTACATATTTATCATACGCTTTTTTTATAATCTCATTTTCATCCTGTATCGCCTCTGCCGTTTTCTCCATAGCGCAAATATATTTTTCTGCCTTCAGACCAGTCTGTACATGCATAACAGACTGCGGATTTAATGTATAATGGTACACCATCTCTGGCTTCCAACATATGGACGCGACATGCTTCATATACCGAAGTGTAAAATCACTGTCTTCCGCAAAAGGTAACGCTGCATCAAATCGAATATGATTTTTCTCAACGATGTCCCTTCGAAACAATTTCGCCCACACCTGCATATACCGCGTAGGATTTTGAATCATCTGTACTCTACCCTCATCGAGTTTTCCCCCGTCAAACACTCTCTTTCGATCAGTAATCGAATTCTGCTTTTGTCCAGCTACATGTCCATATGCGAAAAAATCATATTCCCCATGTCTCGCATCATTCATCATCGTTGTGACACCTGACCTTGCCAGATAATCATCGGCATCAACAAATGCTAACCACTCGCCCGTTGCATTCTGGATTCCCAGATTTCTTGCATTGGACACCCCTTTGTCGGATGTGAATATTTTTATGTTACTATATTTCTTTTTCAATTGCTGCAAAACCTGCTTGGTTTTATCCGTAGACCCATTTTCTACAATCAATATTTCTGTCCGTGGTATATCTGTCAAAGATTGCACAGCCTTTTCAATTGTATCCGCAGCATTATATGCAGGATGACAAAAGATAATAAAATATCTGTAATCATCTTCTTGACCTCTATCTCAAAATAATCCAATTCGGAAGTGTCTCATAGGATCCAATCTGTGCATGCAGGATTCCGGTCATGTAATTATATACCCCCCATGCACCATATCCCTCAGCTTCCGGACTCATCGTCCTTTCTCCGCAGTCCATAAACACATAGCTTGGAGATATAAGATTATATAAATCCCCACTCATTGTCCATTCTCCATTATTATTCGCCTGCACATAATCTGACTTAAGTTCGTCTGCGTGTCTTGCCTTCAGATATGGTTCCATCGGCTGGGTCATTTTAGAGAGAAACAGCATCTTTTGCTCTTTCCCCTGCACCTGAAAACACAAAGAACCGTTGTATTCCTGATATTCCCCAATTGCATCCGTTTCATCATCCCACGCATGCAATACCTTGAAACTAAGCCCTAATGCTTCAAATTGATCATCTTCTTTTACATAGCTTACATTCTTTTCTTTTTCCAATGTTTCCCGGAACATTTGCACAAAATCCGTATTCTGCCATTCTTTTGCATCCCGCAGGCAAGTTGCATACTGCTCGTCGTTGATATGCATCGTGTAAATCTGATCAATCTGAATTCCCTGCTTGTCCTGTAGAATTTCACAAAACGCATGCGCATTGCTATCAATCGGACTTGTCACTATCCATGCCGTCACATGATTACCGTGTGCACGGATGATAGCACGCAGCTTTTCTTCATGCCAGCTATATCCGCCATCAATGATAATCAGATTATTATCCTTATCCTCAATTGTATAACACATACTGAAACCAGCGTTCGGCCCATACTGTGTTACAATCCATCCACCCAGATCCCGTTGCTCGACATCCGCACAATAATACAGATTATATCCCGCTACATTTTTATAGATCTGGTATCCATATTGATTCAAAAGGTCTTCCGACACCGTTTTATAGTCTTCGAGCACAACAAAATCATAATTTTTCGCCATTGCCTGTGCAAAGATATAGTCATAATTTGGATTCTCAGAACGCATCTCATTCGCGATTCGAAGGCTCAGATCGTCAATGACATTGATATATCCTTCCACATTTCTGCCATACATTAATTCAATGTCTCCGCAATACTGACGTATCTCATAACTTAAATTAAGTGCTGCAATACATTTTGGCGTTTCATCCACCGCCAGCATCTCATCACATACCTGTTGTACTCTGGCATCCACCTTCTGTTGATTGGATGCCTTAGCCATCCCAGAATGTGTATATACATTTGTGCCTTTCCATACAACCGCTGCCAGCACGAGTACAAATGCAATCACCTTTACGGCAATATGCTTTCGTTTTCTCACAAACAAAACTGTAGCATACGCAATTGCAAGGGTATTTGGCAACAGCCACATCAAACGCCAATAAATGATTTTGGAATATACATATTTGTACAGAATTGGGTTCAATACCAAAAAAGCCAGCAACACACTTGGATACACTATTTTCCGTCTGCTTTCCTTCGTTGCAAAAAACAGGTATATATATGCGACGATTGCAAAAAGCAGATACCAGCGATTTCCATAATATTCATTTACCCAATATATAATCGGCTGCATCCAAGCTCTCATGTTTTCACCTATTGTTATCTCTAAAAACTGCTATCATATTTCTTATGAAATACCTTTGCCTTTAAAAAGGAAATTCCTTTTCGGAACCAGTTTATCTTCTCCATATAGATAAATGGCAGTTCCTTCACATCTTTTTGTGAAATCTGGCCTGATTGAATCTGATAATCCAGCCATACATTAAATATAATTTCACTTACCCGTCCATAAAAACGGCTCTGAAATGCTGACATCTCCGGTTGTTTCTCACCAACCCTTTTTTCCAACTCAAAAAGAATCGCAAACAACCATGCACAATACGAGTCAAACAATGCACGCTCCATCACCATCATATTAAACATATAGCCAGAAGTTTGTTTGATCACTTTATCATAAGAGTTCAGATAATCCGGACATTGTTCTCCAATGATTTCCCGCACGCAATCCAAATGTTCTGCATAATGTGTGTGTGCATAATGTGAATACAATGTCTCAATATAATATTTACGCTTCTTTGGCACTACTATACGGTGCGTCTCAAAGATCTTCTCCATCTCTGGTTCAGTAACGATACACGCAAAAGGATCCTACTTTTATTTTTCCCTTTAAAATAACGCCGATAATGTACAAGTCCCAGATACTCTGCTGGTATATTTTTCCAAGCGTAATAAATACCTGTCAGTTCACAGTAATATGGATTTTTCGCTGATATATTGTCACCTTCATTATCCTTCTGATACCCCAGATCAAGAGGCGTTCCATCTGGATTTTTCTTTCCCTCTGCGCCAACATGCAATGGTACATACATAGTATCTTCCGGCATACGATAAGGTTTATGTGCCGCTATTACAATCTTTATGTCTTTCTTACTCAATTTTCCTTCCTCCATACATATCCTGAAATCAATGTAGCAATGTTGAAATTCCAAGATATGCGATATTGACCAGACAAGTGCCCCACACCATTATCGCAGTGCGTAAGCTTTTCTTTGCAATTCCATATACGAATCCAAAACATCCAATCATAACCGTTGAAAGTATATAGCTCATACTTGTAAGAAGCGCAACTGCAAACACCGTAAGCCATACCATACAGATTGCTCCTTTTTGTTCCGCATTATATACTGTCTTTTCTTTCCATCGTCTATCATCCGGAAGTAATCGATACAACCGCAAAAAAGCATACAGAAGTGCAGGTATTCCAACCGCTGCCATAGTTGCTTTTCCCTGCCATAACCGGATTATCGTAAAAGTTTCCGCATTGTAGATTGAAAAATATCCATACATATACATTACTAGTAGAAGAATCACAAACAAAGACCGGTATATATGTTTATCAAATAACTCGCCTGCAATCAACCAGAAGATGCACATCATCACCGCCAGCAATACCGGTGGTAAAAATGTATGCATCATGCTTGCCGCCGAAATGCCTGTTATCTTTGACAGATATGCCGCAAATACCGCCCACGGAGATATCACATCCTTGAACAAATCTCCGGTCCAGGATAATATCTCCTTTCCCGTGTTCACATCTGTAAGCAGCATTCGATTCGTACGAACTGTATCAACTGCATTGACAACAAATCGTGTATCATCCGCATTTGTGAGTTGTAGTCGGTATGACTGTACAATCATATATATTCCAACCGCAAGCATAACGATGATTCCGCCCCATGCAGATAGATCTGCCTTTGGAATTGTCATACTCCGATATGTTTTTTTCACAATCCCATAAGCAATAATCCCTACAAGGAATATAGAATACACAACAACATCCACAAGGAAGCTTACCTTCAACAGAATTAGCGGAACCGTGATAATCTGAAAAACTGCCCACATACTCAGATATCCCATAACGAAGCTTCGAGGAATCGTCCCCCGCATGCTCAATTTGTTACATACAGCATTACCAACAAATACAGGCGCAATCCACAAAAACAAAATATATAAAACTATATTTCCAACGGATGCCGTCATCTCCAACCTATACCGATCCCTTTCTCTTCAACACCGTAAATACGGTCTTTATCAGTATCTTAATATCCAAACTAATACTGAAATTCATAATATATTCATTATCCAATCGAACAACTTCTTCAAAATCCGTTATTTCACTACGACCGGACACCTGCCACATACCTGTAAGTCCTGGTTTCATAGCAAGTCGACTCTTATGGTGTTGATCATACTGATTATATTCATCCACCGTTGGAGGCCTTGTCCCAACTAAACTCATATCGCCCTTGAATATGTTGATAAACTGCGGAAACTCATCAATACTTGTCTTCCGCATAAACCTGCCGATTGGTGTTACACGCGATCATCATCCATCTTGAACATCAAACCGGACATTTTATTCTGCGCCATAAGCTCTTTCTTCCGTTCTTCTGCATCCATATACATAGATCGGAATTTATATATCTTAAATCGTCTTCCATTCTTTCCAACACGTTCCTGTTTGAAAAGATTGGACCCGGTGACTGTATAAAGATAATCGGCGCAAATATGACAAATAATATTGCCGTAATCGCCATCCCTATAATAGATGCTCCAATATCCATCAATCGTTTAATAACCTTTTGTTTGAATGACATGATATTAATGCTTGTTGTAATTACCGTATAATGACTGATATTCTCTACAGCCGCATTCGGAGTTCCCGGAAGAATATTATTGATGCTTACGTGTACTACAACACCCATCGCGAGAAATCGTTTGGTGATTTCTGCAACGCCTTCTCCATCATACTCCAAAAATATCTCATCAATGATATTGGATTTTACATATTCATACATTCCTTCGGCATCTGCAACAACATCAATGCCATCGATTTTCTGACCAGTCATATCCTTATCCAAAACGACAATTCCATGAATCAGGTAATTTCGATATCCACTTTCTGCCAACCCTTTTACCAGACTTTGCGCATGTGCATGATTCGTAACAATAAGCATCTGTCCTTTTCCGCGCTCTTTGTCCTCATTGGAATATAATACTTTCTTTCTCACAAGACGTACAATATACATGGTAATTGTGTCAATGACCACAAACAACGCAAACAATATTCGAGAATACACCGAAGATTGTTTCGCAAAGAACAATATAAACAAAATCACTGCAAACATCTCTGCATTATGAATGACTACTTTTTTCAATTCCTGTATGGCATTCCGCATTAAAATTCCAGAATACCCTTCCGAAATAAACATGATGGATAAATGTATTAAAATAACCATAATATTCATCATTGTATATTCCCCTGGTGTGGAATTCACAAGCCTTCCAAGCCTGATATAATATGCCAACCAGTAAGACACCTCTATACAGATAAGATCCAATATGATGAAATCCAAATGTTTACTTCTGCTCGTAAATTTATTTTGCATGTTGTATCATCCCTTTTAATTTTTCCCATCCTTTGACACTGGCTGCCTTTTCCTGCACAATCGCAGCATCTGCCTGAATGGTATAATCAAACTCTATCAAATAGGTGTGTTCCTTCATGTTTTTAATATAAATCTGTGGATCGCCCTGTTCCATCACATACGCACGTTTGTCAAACCGGTATCCATTTGTCCGATACTCTAATTCATAAGATGCATTTTCCGTATATCCAACTGCCTTCTGAATATATACAACACACGGAATCTCACCCGGATCAATCCTTAAATTCCGCAAAGCATCAGGCAGCTTTCTTTGCAAATGAAACTCACCTTTTTCATCTGGATAAATACGGATGATATCACTTTCTGCTTCCGAATATCCTTTTCCCGTATCATAATACAGTTGAACCTGATTTGTTCCATTTTCATTTCCCTTAATTGCTTCTTCGAGATCCAGATTCATGACATACTGTCCCATTGTTCCATACAATGCATATAAATCGCTCCGATCTCTGTAGCAGTATTGCTGCAAAAAATGCAGTTCCATCTGCGGTAAGCGGATACATTCTCAGGTGTAACTCCAAGCATCCGATTCATCTCTGTTTCATCAATGCTCGCACGGTTTGCATAATTCTCCAAATATACTTTACCCGCACGCCAAAGTAAAAAATCCACAGGAACCGGGAAGTCAAAGGTCCACTCATAATCAATCACTATCCATGTATTCCCCTGTACCATAATGTTGGAAAATATTAAATCAATATCTACCCCTTTGGAAAAGGTACAGATACCGGAAGTGTTATTTCCCCGAACGCCTTTTGATATTGTTCTATTTCGTCCTGACTTCTTTCTCCACATACTGACTGTTCACTCAAATATACTTGCCGGATTTCGGAAGCATACTGTTTTACTAACTCCGCAAATCCATCCTTGTCATCATTTGCCAGACATGCATCTAATACAGCCTCTAGTGTATCTCCATCTATATATTCAAATTCGATATATGCATCTGTAAGGTTTGCCCGATTTGCACACAAACGGCTCCCTGCAAACTCTTTTTTCAACAATGCATATACCTCATTCATATGTTCAATATGCGGACGTGCCAATCTTGTATCTGCATATTTCCGCACAACGCGGCTTCCGTCCTCCCGACAAACAATATCGGTACGAATCGCGTAGTCTGGATGACGTTGATTCGAATATTTTGTATAAATTAATCGCTCCATCCTACACTCCTTTGGCTACAATCAAAAATGAGTTTGAGAACTCTGGAAACATTTCTGCTCTAATCAATTCTCCATACACTTTATTTTCGTCAAACAATCGTACACGATTCCGATCGAAATTCCGATGATTTACATTCAGTTCATTCTCATGTGGCAGATATTCATCCGAAAAGATCTTTTCAGGCAGCTTATAATCCGGGTATGGATAATAAAAAGTATGCTCAGAAAAACCAGCCTGTTCCAACATATGGGCTAACTCGTTTTTAGAAAATGTCCGCACATAACTATCTTTTGCATACCCTTCAATTCCGCCAAAAAATGTTGCTATATGATCTTCCCGGCATCCTGCCCAATATTTCAATCCAAATTTATTTTCTATCGCAAGAATAAGTCGCCCATCTTTGGTTAAATGCTTCTTGATAATTTCTAAAAATTCTGCATATGGCTGTTCACTATTGATATAACTACATGCATATTCAAATACACCAATCAACGTGATTACATCATATTTCTTCTCCAGATGTTGTTCCACTTCCTGGAAATTACCAACTTTAATTGTGATATTATCTGCTTCCTGATGCCGATACGCGTTAATCAGCGAACGTTTCATAGAAAGTTCCACCGCATCTACATTTTTTGCCATACGAGCAAGTACACCAGTAATTGCTCCACAACCTGCTCCTATCTCCAACACACTGTCTTCTTTGTAATCGGCATGGATTGTACAATATTCTCCCTGACATTTGAAAAATGATACAAAATCGCCCAGGATTTTCGCTCTGCTATCACACGATTATACTCAGAAACCGGAACATTTTTTGCTATATCCAGCATTTCATCTTCAATTTCGCCGTCACTGTACAAATCCTTGCCAGGATAGTATGTGTCATCAATTGTTATGGAACCTATTTTCTGCATATATTCGTCCCTTCATAAGTCTGAACTGTAATCTTCGAGTTCATATCGTAATATCCAACTGTATTTTTATCTGACACGACTGTGATATTGCATACATCATATAAACGATGATATACCGTGAAATCCGTGCCATTATAACCAGTACAACCAAGCGAAAGAAGATACTCGCCTCCCTGCAGATTCATATCCTGCTCAAAAGATATCTCCATAATGGGGCCAACCTCAAAATCAGTCTTTTCAAACATCGTATTTGTACCGGTAATTTCTGTTCCCTTTGGATCTTTGATGGATAACGCAAATATCGGATACTCAATTGGCGCATGCATCTGCACCTTCATACGCACTGTGAAAGGTTTTCCTTTTTCAATCGTATTGGTAATATTTCCACAGCTATCTACAATCGCATAATCAATAATCTCTGCTTTCTTATCACCATACTCAATGGCATTTTCATTTTGTGAAAGCAAATCCTTCCAGCATTTTGCTTCTTTTACAGATTTTGCTGCCTCCATACTTGGTGCCTTGGCAATATTTTCTGTTTCCTCGTCCACATGTTCCAAATCCAACTGACCAACCAGCACCTTTTTATACATGTCAACCATTTCTTTTGGACGTCCCTCTGCCAGTTTTACTCCCTTATTCAACAGCACAACACGATCACAATATTTACTGATACTGCTCAGGTCATGGCTTACGAACAATATAGTTTTTCCCTGTTCTTTAAATTCCTCAAACTTTTTATAACATTTTGTTTGAAAGAATACATCACCAACAGACAACGCCTCATCTACAATCAAAATTTCCGGATCTATGTTAATCGCTACTGCAAAAGCCAACCGTACAAACATACCGGAAGAATATGTTTTAACCGGCTGATGAATAAACTCTCCAATATCTGCAAATTCCAATATTGAATCCAGCTTTGCATCAATCTCCTTCTTGGTAAAGCCAATCATAGTTCCATTTAAATACACATTCTCAAGTCCTGTGTATTCCATATTAAATCCAGCTCCCAACTCAAGCAATGCAGAAATACGTCCATCGATCTCCACATTACCACTTGTCGGATTCAGAACTCCGGTAATAATCTTGAGAATCGTTGATTTGCCAGAACCATTTGTCCCAATAATTCCAACACATTCCCCTTTTTTAATATCAAAATTAAGATCATGCAATGCATAATGTTCGCGATGCAATACTTTTTTCGTTAAACCCAGGGACTCCCGGAATCGATCGGATGGTTTATCATATAATTTATATAATTTCGTTACATTCTGTACACGAATCGCCGTCTCGCTCATAATTTATCTCTCTTTTTCTTATAACACATCTGCAAAATGCACCTTCAGTCGATTAAACACATTCACACCTATAACAAAGAATAGCAATGTAATAATCCAAAAGGCAAGTGTCCATAACGGCTTCTCCCAAAACCAAATATGATCCAGCAACGCATTTCGAAATCCATCTACAATATAATACATCGGGTTTAATTTAAATACTTTTGCTAAAGTTGGATGGTTCACCAAAATATCCGATATATTCCACATAATTGGAGTCATCCACATTCCAATCTGTAATACAATATTTACAATCTGTGTCAGATCCCGAAAAAAAACAACCACCGCAGATGTAAAATACGCCAATCCTAACACAAGCAGGAAGTTACAAATCATATAATATATAATCTGCAACAAATAAACACTTGGGATATATCCATTGCACCAGCATAAAACAATCGTAAATGCCGTAAATATCACATGTACAAAGATTGCCGACAATACTTTCACCAGCGGTAATATATCGATGTTAAATACAACTTTCTTTACCAGATAGTTGTACTCGATCAATGCATTTGTTCCACCGTTCAACGCCTCTGAAAAAAAGAACCACGGAACAAGTCCTGCCATCAGCCACAGTACAAACGGGTGCCCGCTCGGTCTACCCTGGCGCAATCCCACGGTAAACACAAACCAATACACAACAACTGTGACAATCGGCTGCACAAATGCCCAGATCACACCCAAATAAGAACCTGCAAACCGTGTCTTAAAATCATTCTTCGCCAGATTTCCGATCAATGTCCGATTTTGAACTAATTCGATCGGAAGATTTATAAATTGTCGAAACCGTGAAGTTGTTTTCTTTTCCATGCCTATTTTTTATACTCCTTAATACCACTCCACTTGGTATCCTTCTCTGAGAATGTCAGATCTTCTACCGTCATTCCTTCTGGCATCGGCCATTCTACGCCAATTTCCGGATCAGACCAGAGCAGTCCGCCCTCATCGTTTGGATGATAGAAATCTGTACATTTATAACAAAACTCTGCATGATCGGATAATACGATGAATCCATGCGCAAAGTTCTTTGGAATGAAAAACTGTTTCTTATTCTCTGCAGACAAACGAACGCCAAACCATTTACCAAATGTCTTTGATCCTTCCCGCAGATCCACCGCCACATCAAATACCTCTCCACTTACAACACGCACAAGCTTATCCTGTGGATAATTGATCTGGAAATGCAATCCTCGAAGCACACCTTTCTTAGAGCTGGACTGGTTATCCTGTACAAATGTACAATCAATGCCTGCCGCTGCAAATCATTATAATTGTAAGTCTCCATAAATAGCCTCTATCATCGCCAAACACAGAAGGTGTGATTACTTTCAATCCCTCAATCTCTACACCATCTGCTTCACAAGTTTCTACTGTGATTTTTCCAAATTTCTGTTCCATGTCCTTTTCCTTTCATCTATTTCTTATATTTTCTGTCCTTTTTTATTATTTAAAATAAAGTATAAATTTAAAATAGCTGTTAACAATAAATCCTTATTATTTTGATATACATAATTATTGAAATTGTAGCATATAGCTAGCAAAACTGCAAGTTTTAGCTGTTTTGTTCACAAAAACGAGATAGCCATAACGCATTATTTATATTCTTCCATTGTCTTCTCTTTTTGATAGGTATAAAATAATAAGTAATATTGGAGACGTATCGAAGTGGTCATAACGGGGCTGACTCGAAATCAGTTGGCCGGGGTAACCTGGCACGCGGGTTCAAATCCCGCCGTCTCCGCTAATAAAGAAAAATCCTCCAACATTGCATTTCCCCTGCAACACTGGGAGGATTTGATTTTTCGATTAAATATCTGCTTCCTTCAAATATCTGCTTACCGCATCTGTCCAGACTGGAAGCGGTGTGAATCCATTTTCTACAAGCTTCTTCTTATCCAAACGGCTGTTGTACGGTCTTGCCGCCTTGCTGAGTCCATACTCTGCTGTAGTAACTGGCGTTACCTTCGTAGAAGTCCATACTGGCGATAGATTTCCACGCAGAAATCATACCATGAGATATAGCCTGTCTTGGCTCCAATTGCGTCAGCGCCCTCTTGAAGCTCTGCATTTGTGGCATGGTAATAACCATATTTTTCGGTCTCGCACATATCTACGAGCAGACGCGCTAAATCATAGGTATACGTCGGCGTGCCGATCTGATCACAGACACGCGTACCTCGTCGTGCGTCTTGCCGACATTGATCATCGTCTTGATGAAATTCTTGCCATTTAAACCAAATACCCACGCGATACGGACGATGAAATATTTCTCTAATATAGAAGAAACTGCCAATTCTCCGTCCAGCTTTGACTGTCCGTAGACATTGAGCGGCTTGTAATCTTTGCAATCCGGCTCCCAAGGCGTCGTGCCCTGTCCATCAAATACATAATCCGTTGAGAGGTACAACATCTTGCAGTCCAGCGCCTTGCACACTTCTGCAATGTTTCTTGTGCCGTCCACATTTACCTTTTTTACGGTCGCCTGCTTGTCCTCATCTTCGGCTGCATCCACGGCTGTCCATGCTGCACAATGGATCACAGCGTCCGGTTTGATCTCCATGATCTGTTTCTTCACGGCTGCCTGATCAGTGATGTCCAGACTTACATATGGCATTGTCGTAACTGCAGACCCATCCTGCACGCCTGCATAGGTCTCTCCGAGATCGGAACCCACGCCTTCGTGTCCTCGTTTGCTCAGCTCATTCATCACATCATGACCAAGCTGTCCATTTACACCCGTTACAAAAAATTTCATTTTTGATATCCTTTCCATTCAAATCTTTTTATATTTTTTCAAAAAATTTGTCCCAATTTTGATTTTCTTTTTCCATTTTAACAACCATCTATGTGTGCGTCAAGCGATGAAAATCGTCATTTTTGACTTAATTTTATTAAGTTAAATTCAAAGTATGCTCTCCAGCGCGTCAATTATGCCAGCCCCCTTGTTTTTTTGCTCACTTATGCTACGATGAGATTGTCCGAGGCAAACACCCTTGGGCAGGAGGAGAGCTGGGGTTATTGATGTTCGAAAGCAATAACTTCAAATGTGTGTTTACATAGAAACCGGACGGAATGGGGAACCGTCCGGTTTTGTATTTATCTTTTATCTTCGCATTGCATCCCCCCTACATCTCGATTATAATATCCTTATATTACTTCGGAAGAAAGCGGGGAGCTACAATTATGAAGATCATCTTTTGCAAATGGGGAAGCATCTGCGAGAAGGGAATCGCAAATGCGTTGCAGCGGTTAGGCATTACAGTTATCACAATGAACCGCAAATTTGAGAGCGTTGATTACGACAAAGGCTATCTCGAAGCGCTGGCGGATCTGATTCAGAAACATCCAGATGCGTCCTGTGTGTTCTCCGTGAATTTTCAGCCAATCGTAGCGCGGTGTTGCAAGGTGTTTAAACTACCGTATCTGTCCTGGACGGTCGACTGCCCAAGCTTCCAGCTCTATTCCGAGACGATTGCCTACCCCACAAACCGAATCTTCGTCTTAGATCGTATGCAATGGGAGAAATTCGCCCCCGTCAACCCGGACTGTATCTTCCATCTGCCGATGGGCGCGGATGTTGCAACATGGGACGAAATAAAGGTAACCGCCGAAGATCATCAAAATTACGACTGTGATGTTTCTTTTGTCGGTTCGTTGTACTCTGAGAAAACACGCTACAATTCCATCGAAAAAGATCTGCCGGATGCGATGCGCGGCTATGTCGACGGACTGATTGCCGCCCAGTTAAACGTCTATGGGTACAATCTGTTGGAGGATTCCATCACCGACGAATGGGCGCAGGAATTCAAGAAATATGCCGATTGGGCACCGCTTGGCGAAGACTACGCGGAAGATGTGAAAGGCATCGTCGCCGACACCTATCTCGCTACAAATGCACCGAACAGGAACGCATCCGCACCTGCAATGCAATCGGCGCGCATTTTAAGGAATTACGGGAACAAGGGATAAACTATCAATTGACCTGTGGACGCTGACTGATACCTCACCATTAAAACATGTCAGATGTCGTGGCGGTGCAGATTCGAACGACATGATGCCGCAGATCATCAAATGCAGCAAGATCAACCTGAACATGACAAACCGCCCGATCAAAACCGGACTGCCACTCCGTATATTTGACCTGATGGCATGTGGCGGCTTCGTACTGTCGAATTATCAGGCTGAAGTCCCAGAGATTTTCGTCCCGGACGAAGATATCGTCCTCTATGACAGCATCCCGGATATGCTCGCCAAAATCGACTATTATCTGGCACACGATGACGAGCGGAAACAGATTGCGAAAAATGGATATGAGAAAGTGAAAGAATGTCACAGTTACGATGTAAGAATTGTGACCATGTTAAAAACAGCCGGGATTATTTAATCCCGGCTTGTAACCATTATGGATTCCCTAAAACGACTTAACACCTCCGACATCAAATCAGACATATCTCGCGATGATCTGGCTCTCATATTCTGCATCGTGAATATCTTCCACCTGATCTCCCCCGGCAACCTCATTGTTGTACTTTGTCTTTACCTCAGTTTTTCTGCCTTTTCCAGCCAAGAACCATTCATATTCAATATCCACATGACCGATATCTAACGCCTGATATCCTTCAATTGCCAAATCATATGCCAGAACCGTTGCTGTTGGTCCAAGTGCAACCAGCACCAACTTATCCTTGCCTTGCTTTTTGGTTTCTGCAAGCAATTCCTCATATCGATCAAATGCATGTTCTGCCGGTCCCAAAATTCTTACAATGCTTTTCGCTCCAGCAAACAAATCATTTCCGATGCCTAGACGACTTTTCTCCCCTTCCACAATCACCAGGTTCCGCCCCTGCCATATCTTCTTCAGCGCATCAAATCTCTGTTTCGGTGCGTCTGTATTATTATCAAGATAACTGGCATACGGGCGCGTCACATATGCATCGTAATATGTCCGATCCATATCTAACAAATCATAATTCTGCTTGCGCACCTCTTCCGTCAGATATGCCCGGATGTTATATCGACATTCCGTATTATACTTGGATAAATCCCCATAAATATCCGGAATCCCCAATAAAACTTCCTCATTCTCCATATGTAAAACTTCCATAAGCCGTCTGGCAAGCTCCGCATCCGCATGCTGAAACTTCTGCCGGTTTACACCGGCGATTACCGCAAACTCACCATCCCCGAACCGAGCCATAGACTTCCGCTCAGATATGATTTTATCAATTGCTTCCTGACCTGATCGTATCGTTGGCAACTGCAGCTTATCCTGTGTGGCAAGCACTTCGTATTTCAGATTGTCCACAGACAGATTCATAGCATATTGATTCGTCGACAGCTGTGCAATCTGCTGCTTGTACGCATTCGTAAGATTCGAAAGCATCGTCTGCAATTCGCCGACCTTCCGTTCCAGTTCATCTATCTGCATTTTATCTGTCTGTGTTCTACACATGCGCTCTGTAACCTGTTCAGCAAACATTGGCACATCAACACCCGAGATACAAGAAATTCCATACAGATCTGCCATATCCATATATCTTACATTGTCCGTACTACGATTCGTAATATATCCATCTACCTGCCCAAACAAGCTCCTCTCATCTTCAGGATTGGCAACAAATAGATTCACATAGCAATCCACATCCTCATACTTTGAGAAGATATCATCTAATCTCTCTAGCTTTTCCTGCAGATCAGCATCTTCCCTGATATACAGCAAAAGTTCGTAATTCGTATCTGCATAACTATTTACAAATGCTTCAATCACATTTGGATATGTCGGATAATCCTGTTCAAAATCCGGTATATACAACAATCTCCGATCCGGTCCGGACTTTGTCTTCTCCATTGGAATAATATCCGCCATCGGAATCTGTTGAAGTTCCCGCTGTGCATCCGGCAGAAATGCTTCTATAAAGGTATCTATGTCTCCATACAGCAATCCAGCCGCAGCACGTACCTTCTCTGCAGTCCAATTCCACCACCGGATCAGTTCCAGCGCTTCTATTTGTCTCTTATCACAACGATAGCCAATTACTTTTGCAGGATTCCCTGACACAATCGCATATGATGGCACATCCTTCACAACAACTGCTCCCGCTGCCACGACAGCGCCATTGCCAATCGTTACCCCGCTCATTATTGTAACATCATCACCGATCCAGCAGTCATTCATAATAACCACCTGACCTTTACGCCTGATTCTCTCTGGCCTGCGATATGGAGCCCCATTAATCCGTCCCTGACAGACACGTCTATAATCGTGATTCATATCCACAATTATCTTAACATCGCCCGCAATTGACGTATAACGTCCAACCTGCAGATATATATCATGCCGGAATCAAAAACGACCTCTGCCCAGGCTTCTTCAATATAACTGTCTCTGCCAATCACCAGCACAGGGAAGTTCTTCTGTTCACCCAGAACATCACTCATATATGCTGTATCCGTCTGTACACTATTTTCAGGTATGTTTAACTTTATGCGCATGATTTTCTCCTCACGTACCAGATTATACTAATATTCTATCTCTGTCGAAGCAAGCATCACAGGTTTCTCGCGTAGCGTAAACGCATGTACATACGGAGATGGAGAACCATAATACGCATCACCGTTCATCGCCAGACGCTCTCGATAAGCCGCGAGATCTTCCTGCTTCTGCGGTTTCTCCAACGTACACCATGCCTTGTTTGTCTCTGCATAAGTACGAAGCATTTCTGTTAACGTCTTAACCCGCTGCAGATCAACCTCCCAGTCCGATAATCGTGGTGGATAGAAGCATATCTGCACCTGCAAATTCTCATGGTTATCTGCAAATATCTGTAGTCTGGATTCCACATGCGCAAGTGCGCGCTTTCCAAGATTGGCAAGCTCAGTTTCTCCGATGCAGTAAAGGATCGTCTTCTGGGATGTACCCTTTCCTGCTTCACTCTGGAATACAAACTCCGATACAGAGATTTTCCGCTCCCAGATTGCCCTGTATGCTTCTCCCGAGAATTCCACCAGACACTCCAGATACCGCTGCCGCATGTTCTCCGACTGCACATAGATCTGATCTGCATACATAAGTGCCGGTGCCATCACATAATGCTTCATGTTATATCGATCCGTTGTGTCCTCTGCTCTGAATTCCTTCACCTTATACGCCGGAACATAGATCAGATTCTTCGTATACTTCCGAAGATTTCCCGCATAGTATATCGGCGGAATCGTCAGACATGGATTCTCACCATCATACGGATCCTGAATATATATCGTACCCGGTGCCAGAAGTGCCGGATTTACCTTCTGCCATGGCATGAACTGTATATTATCCGCAAATTCTCCGTACAGATTCTGTATATGATCTTGTATACGCATTGTGTTTGCATCTTCCGTGTTCTGCCCATACTCTGCATGTCCATAAATATCTTTGAATACTGTCGGTACACAGGCGATATATACATCCGTATCTGCCTTTTGCCGTTCCTCATCACATAGATGTTCATACGCATGCCACTCCCGCATCCCTGTACATATAAATAGCACAGAACGGCGTGCAATGCAGAATTGCTGTATCTCCGCTTTCATCTCTGTATAGCTGCGAGCAAACGCCTCATACGAAGCACGAACTGTTGCATCTGCATCCGGCACATCGACTGACTGCTGTCCTGCTTCCGGTACACCCGGTTCCTGTAACCGGATATTCAACTGCTCATACAGCGCATACAACGCATCACAGTATTCCTGTATCTTCGCAACCACTTTCTGCACGCATGGATTTGTTTCCCCACGTACCTCTTCGAGCAATGTGCCAAAGTCTACGACCAATTGCTGTAATTCCGGCAACACCGATAACACATCCTCATACTGTTGCTCCTGCATCTGTGCCGTACAGTTCTCCATCATCTCATCAAGTACCGATACATATTGTCCGGCAATGTCTGTAAGTGTCTGCTCCTCTACATCCTTTTCCTGCTTACAGGATGACTTCTTATCCACTTCCTTGCACACACGACCTGCGTTGTCACACAATAAATTCTGTGATATACCATCGAATGCATTTGCATTCCTGCACACATGACCTGTGCTGTCATATAACATCTCTGGCTGGAACGTAAACTCCGGCAGAGGGAAATCCGCTACCGCCTGCAGGTTCTTGCGCTGCCCTTCAAAATACGGATAGTCGTGTCCACCCCAGACCTTCCGTATCGTCATATAATCCCCATAACGATAGCGAAGTGCCGTATCATAATCTGCAGGCACCGATATCGTAATCTCTTCAAACGGCAGCCGCACAAGCGTATCATAGCACTTCTTCGGCAATCCCCGATTTCCTTTGAGCACCCACGGAAAGATCTGTGCAACCGCGTCCGATTCATCTGCTGATACACGCGCCATCTGTAATTCCGCAAGTCGGTACAGGGAAATTCCAAGTTCCCATGCATTCTTTGACCTCGGCAGCTTCGTCTGGTATTTATTTTCAAGTTCCTGTAAAAACATTTCTCTTACAGAATCCTGCATGCGTCCCTCTATGATCTGATCTGCCACCGCCAAAATATGCTTGATCTCCTCGCAGCGCGCTTTCTCCTGTTCCTCGTCCCTGTACAGATAATCCATCACGAAGATATCAACCGTTGCGATATATGGGAAATTATGATACTTGCGCAAATGCTCTTCTTCAAAACAAATCTGATTACAATTCACCACGCGCGACAAAAAGAGCCAGTGATTCTCCTTCGTTGCATAATCGTGAATCGCAAACTCTCCCGGAAGCTCATCCTTCGCCATTTCCTTAAAGCGCTCATAATCTTCGCGCAGCATACCGATATCCAGATCATCATCCACGGCACAAATCCACCATGCGCACGGCACCGATCAGCGTCCCCCACTCCGCGAAGTATCGAATATTACATTTTTTACAGATGCGGTCAATCTCTGCAAGAATCTGAAGCTCTGCCCCCACGCCTGCTTGATTGCCGTCGGCACGTAAAATCCATAACGCACCTCATCCTGATAAAATTCTGTGGTTAATTTCATTGCATCCATTTCCTGTAACTACCGAAAAAATCTCGCATCTGAATATTTCTATAGAAAAATATTCGCGAAACAATTTTTATCTATAGAAAAAGTCGCTTTACTCATTCACACCCATGATCTTCACATAGTCTTCCGTCTTGTCTCGCATGATTGTAAACCCCTGCATCAGCTGCTCCATCGGAAGTCGGTGTGTAATCAACTTCTCCGGATGCACACGCCCTTCCGCAAGCGCACGCATCACATAATGCCAGTCATCATCCTCACTGCCGGTAAAGGACGAATTCCACGTACCGGATACGCGAAGCTCATTCCGCAGGATCTTCCAATACACCGCTTTCGGAAGCGTCATGTCTGAATATGGATTCCCCACAAATACAATACTACCACCGGGTGCAGAAAGTTCTACCGCGTGCTGTACCGTCTCGTTTTTCCCGACACATTCAAAGAACAGATCTACTCCGGCACCATCCGTCCGTTTCATAAGCCATGCAGCGGCATCTCCCTTTCTCGAATCGCAGAAATTCTCCTCCGGAATTCCCAGTTCCCCGACATGGAGCTTCTGTGCATCTTTATTTCCGATCACATATAAATCCTCTACACCTGCATCCTTCAGGAACATCGTAAGAAGCAGTCCAATCGTTCCAAGTCCCCAGATAGCAACCCGGCTCCTCGAAATATCCCCGCCAGCGCCATGCCTTTCCGCATCGCATGTACAGAAACCGCCATTGGCTCCAGCATAGCAGCCTGCTCGTAAGTCACGCCCTCCGTCAACTCAAGCAGGTTCTTCTCTGGCACTGCCACATACTCCGCAAAACCGCCATCACACCGGGAACCAAGATAATTATAATTCCGGCACATCTGGTACTGTTTCTTCTGACACGGTCCGCACGTCCCACACGGAATCAAAGGAAATATACCAACCGGTTTACCCTGCCATTTCGCATCCACATCCGTTCCACACGCACAGACCTGTCCGGAAAACTCGTGTCCGATAATAATCGGATGCACATGCGCCCCTGTCACAAAGGCACGGGGAATATCCGAACCACAGATACCCGCTGCCTTAACCGCAACCAAGACTTCATCTGATTTTGGCTGTGGCTTCTCTGCTTCTTCGTAAGTCATATCATTCGGGTTATGTAATATCCATGCTTTCATATGTGGGTTCCTCCTTTGTCTAATCTAACGTAATTCCAAAAGCATCTAACACTCTTCTGGAACTCTGATCATCATCAAACTGATGTAATATACTACGTATATGCTCTCTCTTTTCCTTCGAAGAATCAATACTAGCCCCCATTTCTTTTACATATTCAATAAATTCATCTACTGAGAAAATTTCCTTCCCTGGCAACCAATTCCGAATATTATCGAACACAAATCCCCGACTCGAACTATACTCTTCGACATCATCTAAAGTAAACGCAATTGGTCGATTTAATATCAGATAATCAATAGCTGCAGAAGAATAATCGCTTATTAAAGCATCTGCCATCCAAGCAACTCATTTATCTGTATATCTGCTTCTACCAATTGATCATTCTCTATCAAACAATGTTAGACAAATGTCCACAGCATACACTGTTTTTCTTCTGAAATGGATGAAGCTTTATCACCATAACCATATGATTCTCTGCTAAAATCGTATTTAGATTATCCAAATCCTTCTGTCGATAAATAACAGGGAGCCCTACCTCTGTCTCAACTACATGCTCATTTAATATCTTTAACTGTTCTCTCGCTGTTCGAAAGGTGGGTAACCAGAATATATATCTATCACTGTCCGGAATTCCTAGTTGCTGTAATTTTTCTTTCGAAACTGGATGAAACAGCAGATCCTCCTTCGGATACCCTGTTATGATCACCTGGTCATCTCTCAACCCATAGATATCCCGATGAATCTCCTTATACTTCTGACTGATTACAATGTTATATTCATATCTCCTCTCGCAAGGAATAAAGTTTGTCCTTGTCTTGAATCCACATCCATGCCATAACTGGATACGTATCTGATCCTTCCTACAATTACGTGCAAATCCATATGCATCGGTGCAGAACAGATACTTTGCATGACATAATGCATCATAATACCTGTCTCTATCCTGTTTATTCTCTGTCTCAGACCAATCGAAGGAATAAAATTTAACATTCTTATAATCCTGATATCGCTTAAATTCATCTGGATTTTTTACAAGCCAAATTAATTCATATTTTTCATTGTAGTTATTTGCAAGCATATATTCAAAAACTGTCCTTGCATTATCAGTAAAATCCATACCTTTCACATAGGCAGATGCATGCGGACCACTACGGAAGATAACTAGATTCCTAAGTGAGTCACTTTTATACTGCTCTCTGTATGTAAGCTCATATTCCGTCTCCTTGTTGGCAAAGAAATAGATACTCTGATTATTTGCCACAACTTCTGGTATATTCCGGAGCTTATCGAAAGCCTCTAAATAATAATCACTTGTGATTAAAATACTACTCTGATTATAATCTATGTCATTCAAATAAGACGTATCTTCAACAGATACCTGCCTGTCCTGTATATTGACCTCTCCCTGATTTCTCTTATAATCATCTACTATACACGTAATTGAGTTATAAATGTCCGGAAACCGTGCTTGCAGTTCTTTCAAGTAGCTATCGGAATGTTCAATACAGATAATATTTTTTGTTCGGAGTTGTTTTTGATTCTCAGTCGTTAAATGTCGTAGTTGCATATTTATATACCTCTAAATTACTTATTTTTTTATATATATAATCCCTTGTCAATAATTTCAACATGATCATAATTGTTATTGTTCATTATAACAGCCATCACACTTCCACCTGAAATTCCAGTTACCAAGCAATCACACGTTGCCAAAATGCTAATTGTTGTCAGATACTCTTCACCACGTAAATATCTGTCATTGGCTCTATTGTTCTCAATATCCGATATCCATTGTTTACCTGTATTTGTATATCTAATCTGGTTTGTATATACTACTTCATCACCAAATTCCTTCTTGAAATATTCAATTGACTCTGCATCTTCCGTACTCAGAAATACTTTTTCACATTTCCATTCATCATACTTTTTCCTTGCTTCAGTAACTAATTCTTTCAACTCTGGTTGAATCGGATGATGTTGTAATTTTAATGCATTCATATCTGTGCCACGATACAACACTCCTAATATTGGAGATGCATCTCCTAGCTGTTTTTTTCGTTCCTCTCCTATTCTATCTCGCAAATCTTTCTTTATATGAATATACTTTCTGTATAACTCCATCATTCGTTGAATATTATATTTCTTCTGATAATTCTCTTGATAACATGGATCATCATAACCTAATATCACATTTTTACTTCGATAAGCTTCTTCTAATGAATAGGACGATAACGACTCATAATAATATTCCCATGCATTTTCCACGCCGATCTTATCCTCTTCCAAATATTGATTCGGAAATGATTGTAGATCAACTACCGGAATCCATCCATTTTTTTCTGCTCGATCCAGCTGCTCTAATACAGAAAATACTAAAGATAATAATCCATTCTTTGTCCGTATCTCTTTCGACATAATATAAAATGTTTTATCCGGATTTTCTTCTCCCAAGCTAGTTTGAAAAGGAATACTGCACCACGCATCTCTAAGCATTATTTTCCTCGCATCAACACCCATATCCTTTGTCAAGTATTCTAATATTTCTTCTCCATATATACTTGTAACGAGAATATATCAACCTGATAATTCTTAATGTCTGACGGCATAATGAATGGAACCAGTTTCGCCAACTTCCCATTTTTCTGCTCTATATTGGTATCTGAACAACCGATTATATTGTATCTTCTGTTCAGATAGCAATATGCTTTTCTGCCATTCTCGCCTAACCCATATATAATTGCCGATTTTGCTTTTACTTTTTCCAAACTAATATCCATATATATAATCCCGAATGCTCATTTCTTTTAATACATTTTCTATTTCTTCCTTATAAGGATAATTAACCGAAATAATGATACCTATATCTTCCAACCCCTGTAAATCACAAACTGATTTTACATCTTTTCCCTCAATTTTATTGATTTTACCCTCTGTATCGGTAACAACATACCCTGCAAAATCATATCTATGATTTACAAGATACTCCGCCATATTTTTTCCATAAACACCTGCCCCATAGATATATACATGTTTATGGTTTTCACAAAATTCACGAATTTGTTGTTCTCTCCAATCCAAGTTTTTTATTTGATGCAGGTTCAATACTTGCTCTCTTCTCTGTAATTGTTCATACATCACCCGCATATCCGATTGCACCCGCACTAATAATTGTGCTGCAATCTTGTCTGTCATAATCACTCCTGTTTTATATCCCGCATCCTGCGCTACATATCCCAGTACCCGTTCTATTGCATGACTTATTGTTCCATCAATTGGCAAAGGTTCTTCTGGAAAATCCTCGTATTTCCATCCATGTTCAAACAACTTCTTCAATGCATCTGTCTTCGCCCAAAACACTGTCCCCAATGTAAAAACAGGCTTATCCCTTGAAATATCGCACGTAAGCTGCATTTTTTTTGCAAGAGCAATCGTCTGCTCATAATCATTATCCCACGCCGAATTGCTATACCATTTTGTATAAAAATCACCATATGGCGCAGGAGGAACAAGTAATCCCAAATCATCATTCTTCCGCAAAACCTTCAATACATTATTTACATAATGTTTATTCGCAATTGTGTTTTCCCACAATGAATATTTCCATATCTCTACTTCTTCGCGCAAGTACTCATGGTTGGTTTCTTTGTCGTGTAAGAAACAGATATATCTGTAATTTCCTATGTACGACTTCGTTTCAACTAATAACGTTGATATATCTCTTCCTCTGTTTTCCTTAATATTACAAAAAACATTTTTTCTCCGCAGATTATCCTGAATTATTCCAAGCGAGTCTGTTCTAGAAGTATAAATATATACATCAATTTCTTCAGCAATAGAATTTATATAATCCATATATTGGTTGATTGTAGCTGGATAATATAAATTAACTACAATACAGGCTTGCTTACATTCATCTTCCAAATCCCCATCTGCGTCTATGTTCGTCGGAAGAATATAATTCAAATATTCAGATTGATAAATATCATATATGTTATTCAATTAATCGCTCCTCAAATACATTAATAAAGAATAATATGTATAAATTAAAATATTGTTTTTATTTTTCCCATAACATATTGTTTTGAGAAAAACCGATCATACACTTCTCGTGCTTTTTTCCCCTCTTCCCTTAAATCGCCTTTCAAAACACATAGTTCCATTATTCTTGCTAACTGCCGATAATTTTCATTTTCAAACACAAACCCCCCTTATTGTCCCTAAGATAAATATGTTGTCCCACTTGATTAGACACTATACAAGGAATTTTATACTGCATGGCTTGTGTTACAACAATAGGCATTGGGTCATCCCTTGATGGGCAAACCAACACATCTGTTTGAGAATAAATATCCAATATTTCCTCTTGTTTTTTTTCTCCCACCATACTTATTTGCGGAATTTCTTTTATCATATTGTAGTCGTCAACTTCTGCATCAGGGCACACCATAATTACTTTAATTTGATTTCTAATATTCTCTTCAAGACTTTTAACCGCTTGGACCAATATGTCCACCCCTTTTCGTTTACGATCGGAACCTATAAAACTAAACGTAAAAGAATCTGATTTATTTTTTTGAAGTTTATACTGATCGGGCAAATAGTAAATCATAGAACCTATCTCTTTATCGGGATAAAAAAGATGGAACATACGAAACACCCTATCTCCTACCCCATAGTATTTTATATGGTCATCCTCATCTGGCAATTTATATTTCTCATACATTTTTTCCTGAGATTCATGAATCCACCAGACTGTCGATATCTTTAACCCATTTATTTTTTTTTCAAATTCTGTCAATACTAATGTACCAATTAGAATTATATTGAAGTCACGTAAAAAATCGTGAAATTTTTTTGAATTTTCGTTCAATGCAATATTATCTATATATGGTATATTCTTCTCGTTAAGTTCTTCACATATAGTACCACTGTCCAAAATACCATAAACAACATTCCAGCCCAATTCTCTTAAAAGAAGCGCATGATTCATTAATGCAATTGGAACACCTGTCCTTTTCCCGGAATGTGACATTATAAATATTTTTTTTCCTTCATTATCCCATTCTGTACAATTGAATTTTTTATTTCCAATATGCATCGTAATATCTAATTGAAATATATCTCCTATATCTTTATAAGACTTAATTTTTTCGCCAGAAACACCATCTCCTAATAACTGCTCTTTCATCATTTCAAAACTGTCTGTCATGATGATAACATAATCGCAATCCTTGTACGAAACCTCAGAAGGGTATTTGATTCGATAACCACAACACTCTTCATTATGCTTATCCTCACTATTATCAACAATTTCCGTCACATACTTGAATTTAATTTGCATTTTATATTTTCTAAAAATTTCTCCTGTGCCGAACAATATAATTTTCATACTCATTCCTCATATCTTACTTCAATATTTCCATCTAAAATTTGCAGAAGCTTAAACATATAACCAGTATCCGAGGCACTTCTATTAACCGCTTCATAAAATTCCGTCTGTCCCGGATATAACTCTAGCTTAAAAGCGTTTTGCAGCGTTGAATCAAATGGAACAAATAGGATTTTTTTCTTATGTTTTGTCTGCGCAAATTTACGTGCCCATTTATATTGTTTCGTATACATTTCAATTAGAAGATTATCATAATTTACTTTTATAATTCTATTATCCCATCTTTCTTTTGCGATTTCTGGATCCGAATCATGATTACAATGTATTTTTATATCTCCCAATTTCATTACAGGATACTTCAAATTACTATGTGTGTCCATTTTATAGCAATCAAATATCAATTTTTCAGACAAATATGCTTTCAAATCAGATATACATTTTAAATAATCTCCATCTTCTAAAAACAGATTTTTAAATGGAGACAAACACTCAAGTCCAAGCGTAGAATACAATATCCCGCCCCAGCAATTATTGGAAATGATTGAAATTTTATTATTCTTTATTTTACAATATGCATCGAAATCAAGGTTCGGTATATTAAGAACCTTATATGAAATAATTTTATTCTCCGCAATTCCTGATTCAATTGCAATCTGCATAATTTCCTTATAATGCAACTTGCTCATAACAATCAATAAATCAAACGGGATCGTGTTCAAATCATCCATTTTTATTAGATTCCAGCCATCTAATCTTTTGTAATCTGGTAAAAGAGAATCGGTAATTCCAATAATCTTAATTTTATTAGTTAATTCAAAATATCTTAATGAATTGATATATTGATTATATAATTGTCCTATTCCCCATAATATTATTTTTTTACACATTCTTTTTCACATTCTTTTCTAAAACAAGGTATACAAATTGAGCATTGCTTTATTCTTACTAAGCATTTCCTTCCTTTGAAAATGAACCGTATTGTTTTGCATTAGCAATATATGCGTTAACATAGCTTTCAAACGTATACTCTTTTTTTTTATTCTCCCCGGGACATAGCAATCTATTTTCATCTATTTTTAATCCTAAATGTCGCACAACCGATGGATAAACGGGCATTTCGTGAATTGCTAGTACATTCTTTTGCTGTAATTTAATCTTTTCATCTATCCCTAAATGATATAAAATTCTTCTCGCAATTTCTTCAATTACTTCATTTACCGGATGAGTGGGAGAATAAAATAATAATCTTTGTTTATAGTTTTCTTTAATATAATCCCATATCGTAACATCACAAAATCTTTCTGCTCTTTTCAATATCTTAAAACAAGAAGACTCATATTTATCAATCCAACTTTCTGTATAAAAATCGTCATCCTCTAGTTTTCTCATGCACTCTTTCTCCTTATGTTGCTGCAAAAATCGATTGATATTTTTATCTTCCCACGTAAAAACATTCCAATCTACAAATTGTCCTCGATTTGCACATGCCTGTGGGAAATATCCCATAAAAAATGCAGGAGTAACCTTAATTATTTTGCAATCATTCCTAACGGCATTTATTACATCTTTTGAACTATATCCCTTTATAACATCTAAGTCTTCGTTTTCATTTAAGATAACTACATCACAGTTACGCCATATCTCCAAATTATCAATTAAGATTTTATACCTGTTATTATAATCATTTATCGTAGGCATTGATATGAATATGTAATTATCTTTAAATTTTTTACTGGTGTTTAACAATTGTCTATACAAAATCATATGACATTCTCCATAACACCCAACTAGCTTTTTCCCATTTGCAAATGTATGTAACCAATATATTGATCAAATTTATCCGAACGAATTTCAAAAAAACCAATGTCAATTGTATCGTATTCTAACAATGAAACAGGTAAATAATCAAAATAAAATCTTTTTCCAATATTCTCTAAGTAGTTTGCAACCTCAACCCATTCTTTCATCGTAATTACAATATACGATTTCCCCCCTATGTTATTAAAATAATAATCAGGATTAACAATTATTATCTTTGTGTCTTGTTGTGTTATTTTTTCTCCATATCGTACTTTATTGTCTAAAAATAATTTTACGTTATTATATTTTTTAGCAAATTGTATTCCAAAATCACCTGCGCCAAAAGCAACAACCTGCTTACCTATATACTTATCCATATCCATCACTTAATTCTCCAAATTCCAATAAATTTTTCATCCACTGCGCCTCTTAAAATGTTATACTTCCTTTCATTTTCAAAACGATATTTCAATAAAACATTCTTTACAGCTTTATCATAAACATCTAATCTATCATTACTTTCCTCAATAATATCTTTTGATATTTCTATTATTTCTTTAACTTCTTTCGGTTTCTTGATTTGATCAAAACCATTTAATGGATTTAACCATCTATACATGTCATCATTTAATGACAGTTTATTAGAGAAAATACAATAAAAATTATGACAATAACTATTAAACTCATCATTAAATTGAATTTTTCTCTCCCATTCTGATGTAAATTCTTTTCACTAATTGTGCTATTATTAGATATATCAATTCTTCCAACTGGTTCTTAAAATACAACGCATAATGATAATAAATGTCC
>ENA-OQEN01000046-OQEN01000046.1-human-gut-metagenome-genome-assembly--contig:-NODE-46-length-42423-cov-4.384386_pt1 | contig 42423 bp, 38 predicted proteins | sample MGYA00242791_ERZ504627 | MGnify/ENA primary metagenome ERZ504627 (study PRJEB26092, sample SAMD00036316) | human gut metagenome | host: Homo sapiens | study: EMG produced TPA metagenomics assembly of... | reverse complement strand
CTGGGGCGGTTCTCGAAAGAGGAACAGCCGATTATTCGGGAGAGCGCTGACCGGGCGAGGGAAGCGGTCTGTGAGATGATCACACACGATGTGGCTTCCGCATGAACAAGTTTAATTAGGGTAAGAAATAATAGAAAAGAGGATCAGAAAATGAAGGCATTGACACTTGCATTTCAGGATGATCCAAGGTTTGCAGAGTTAAAAAAACACCGGGATGAATCAGGCGGTATCCACCATGTATGGGGGATGGATCGCCGGATCACCCCACTTTTGATGGAGGCACTGTCAGACACGAAACGGTTTCGCCTGATCGTGACCTATGAGGAGCGACGCGCGCGGGAGATCGTCGAGGACTATCGGTTTTACAGCCGTCAGACCTTTTATTATCCGGCGAAGGACGCTCTCTTTTATTCCGCAGATATTCACAGTAACAATACCGTGCAGGAGCGTCTGGAGATTTTCAAGAAGATCGCAGAAGGGCGACCATGTACCGTTGTTACGACCATCGAGGGATTGATGGACAAAATTCCATCCATCTCGCATATCATAGAAAATATATTGACGATCAAGGTCGGAGATACCTTGCAGCTCGATACATTTTCACGGAAGCTCACAACACTTGGATATGAAAAAACTTCAATCGTAGAGACACCGGGGCAGTTTTCGGTCAGAGGAGGAATCATCGACATCTTCTCCCTGACGGAAGAGTGCCCTTATCGTGTTGAGTTGTGGGGAGATGATATCGACAGTATCCGGAGCTTTGACGTGGAAAGTCAGCGTTCGATGGAACGTGTCGAGGAGTTTGTCATCTATCCATCTACGGAGATGGTGCTCGACGATGTGCGGATCAGCAAGGGTATTGCCAAGCTGGAGAAGGAGCATAAGGCACAGGCGAAGCTTTTGAAGGAACAGTTCCACACGGAGCAATACGCACGGCTGAACAAGATGGTGGAGTCGGTATTAGAGGAGTTAAAGGAGTTTAATTCCACGATGGGATTAGACAGTATGGTGGAATATTTCTACGACGACACGGTGTCGTTTTTGGATTATTTCCCAACAGATACAGATATCTTCATTGACAATCCAGAGCGTGTGAACCAGCGTGCCGGTGCGTATGCGATGCAGTTTGGCATGTCGATGGAAGGGCGTCTGGAGGGCGGTTATGTCCTGCCGACACAGGCAAATGTGCTCTATGATGCCAAGACTGTTGTGGCAAGATTAGTGAACCGTACACCAGTGTTGCTTTCAGAACTGTATAAGAAGCAGCCAGCTTGGAAAGAACAGTATGCATTTCAGATCGATGCAAAGGGGCTTGTCAGCTACAACAACAGCTTCGAGGATCTGATGAAGGATATCGAAAAATATAAGAAGAAGGACTATCGGATTCTGATCCTGTCGCCATCCGCGACACGAGGAAAACGTATCGCCAAGAACTTACAGGATAACGATGTCATGGCGTACTTTACTGAGAACCGGGAACAGCCGCTCAAACCGGGCGAGGTGCGCATCAGTGTCGGACGAATGGAGACGGGGTTTGAGATTCCGGAGTGCCATCTGCTTGTGATCGCAGAGGGCGATATATTTACTTCGAAGGAACTGAAAAAACGGAAGAAGCTGCCGAAATATGCTGGCGAGAAGATTGCCGGATTTTCGGATATTTCCGTTGGCGATTATGTCGTACATCAAAATCATGGTGTCGGAATCTACCGTGGTATCGACAAGGTGGAAACCGATGGACGCATGAAAGACTATATCAGTATCGAGTATGCAAAGGGCAGTAAATTGTTCGTGCCTGTCGAGCAGCTCGACCGCATCGGTAAGCTCTCCGGCAAGGATGGCGCGCGTATCAAGCTGAACAAGCTTGGCGGTCCAGAGTGGGAAAAGGTGCGTACACGTGTCAAGGGACATGTGGAGGATATCGCAAAGGAACTGATCGAGCTGTATGCGATTCGTTCGAGTACGCAGGGCTACAAATATTCGGAGGATACCGTATGGCAGCGGGAGTTTGAAGAGATGTTCCCATATGAGGAGACATTGGATCAGCAGAAAGCCATTGACGATACCAAACACGACATGGAAAGTGGCAAGATCATGGATCGTCTTGTCTGTGGGGATGTAGGATTTGGAAAGACAGAGGTTGCAATCCGCGCTGCGTTTAAGGCAGTGCAGGATAACCGGCAGGTAGCATATCTGGTACCGACGACGATTCTTGCCGAGCAGCATTACAATACATTCTGTGAGCGTATGAAGAACTATCCGGTCAATATCCGCATGCTGTCCCGGTTTTGTACGCCGAAGGAAGTAAAAGAGACGTTGGAACAGATGAAGTCCGGTATGGTTGATATTGTGATCGGTACACACCGGCTGCTTTCCAAGGATATTGTATTTAAAAATCTGGGACTTCTGATCATTGACGAGGAACAGCGGTTCGGCGTCAAGCATAAGGAACAGATCAAGCAGATGAAGAAAAATGTGGATGTGCTGACACTCACGGCAACACCAATTCCGCGAACCTTGCATATGAGTCTGGTCGGTCTGCGCGACATCAGTCTGCTGGAAGAGCCGCCAGTCGATCGGCTGCCGATCCAGACGTATATTATGGAGTACGATCTGGAGTTTGTAAAAGAGGCAATCAACCGGGAGCTTGCGCGAAACGGACAGGTATATTATGTGTATAACCGGGTGGAGACGATCGCGGACATCACGGGACAGCTCCGTCAGGTACTGCCGGATGCAACGATAGAATTTGCACATGGCAAGATGCCGGAGCGGGAGCTTGAAGCGATGATGCGCCGCTTTATCAAGGGCGAAATCGACGTGCTTGTGTCGACGACGATTATTGAGACGGGACTGGATATTCCAAATGTCAACACGATCATTATACATGATGCAGACCGGTTTGGTCTGTCACAGCTCTATCAGCTGCGTGGACGTGTCGGACGTTCCAACCGGAGTGCCTATGCATTCCTGCTTTATAAGCGTGATAAGATGATAAAAGAAGTCGCGGAGAAACGTCTGAAAGCAATCCGGGAGTTTACAGATCTTGGCTCAGGGTATAAGATAGCAATGAAGGATCTGGAGATTCGTGGAGCCGGAAATCTGCTTGGACAGGAACAGTCGGGAAATATTGAGGCAGTCGGTTATGATCTGTATTGCCAGATGTTGAACGATGCAATCCGGCGTCTGTCTGGTGAGACGGTGCGTGAGGAGTTCGTGACAAACGTAGAACTTCCGCTCAATGCCTATATTCCAGACAGTTATGTGAAGAATGAATATGTGAAGCTGGATTTGTATAAGAGAATCTCAAAATGTGCGAACCGCGAGGATAATGATGCCATCTTGGAGGAGGTACGCGACCGGTTTGGAGAACCGCCAAAGCCGTTTTTCCGCTTGCTTGATGTGGCGTATCTGAAAGCAATTGCACATGAGGTTTATATTACGGATATCAAATATGTAGGCGATGAGGTGCGATTTTACATGCTGCCGCAGGCACCTGTGCAGGCGGAGCGGGTCAATCCGTTATTGAAACGGTATAAGAACACATTGCGGCTTACCGCGGGCAAGCAGACATATTTCCGTATCCGTATGTCGAAGCTGATCGAGGAAGAGATGGTATCTTCCTGCGAGAAGGTAATTGAGGATATCCGCACATTGTATAATACGGAGGATGTGAACCATGAAGCATAATAGACGTTGTCGAAAACTAATTGCAATATTGTTGTGTATCTGCCTGATGGCGCCGATGATTTCCGGCTGTGGAGAGAAAAAGGAAGAAGAAACACAGCAGACAAGCAGTGGAACACTGGTGTTTCAGTATGGAAATAATCTGGTAACCAAGGGCGAGGTATATATCTATATAGAAACCGTGCGGGAGCGGTATGAGATGCAGTACGGCAGTGATGTCTGGCAGACGGTGCTTCCGGATGGTGGTGCGGGAACTTCTATGGAGAACCTGACACGGGAGGAAGTTGTAAATGAGATTGTCCGCGTCAAGACGTTGTGTGCGCATGCAGAGGAGCTTGGAATCACACTGGGCGATGACGAGTTGGCAGAGCTAAATCAGAAGGCAGATGATTTCTGCGAGGGACTGACAGATGAACAGTTGCAGAACATGGAAATCACAAAGGAAAAAGCCGAGAAAGTGATGCAGGAAAATGCAATCGCATCGAAGGTGGAGGCGAAGATCTTAGATGACCGGAAGATTGAGATCTCCGATGAAGAGGCGCGGATGACGACTTTCTATGATATGTATTTTGCATGTTATAGTATGGATGAAAATGGCGTGATAACCCCATACACGGATGATCAGAAGAAACAGCAATATGAAAATGCGCTACAGGCGTGCAGCACACTTGCGACGGCAGACTTGAAGGACAACACAGGTGCAGCAATTGAGAAGCTGGCAGAGTACTACCAGCTGGATCAGGCGCAGACGCAGACGATGAGTCCATCGCAGATTCTGGAGACATACGGACAGGATGTGTATGATCTGCTCTACAGCATGGAGAATGGACAGTACAGCACGGTTGTGGAGACTCAGTATGGCTATCATGTATTCCAGATGATTGCTCTGACTGATCAGACGAAGACGAATGAGCAGAAGATCGTGCTTTACAATCAGCAGGTACAGGAAGCTTTATCGGATACGCTTACGAAGTGGCAGGCACAGATCGATCCGATCTTCAAGTACCCGGACAGCGTAGATATGGACGTGTATGATACGATCGTAAATGATACAGTTGGGACAAAGCAGATAAACTAAGAAAATTTATATAAGAATGTTCAATCGAGTAGGTGTTAACCTGCTCGATTTTTTGATTAAAAGCAATTATGAAACATGTTCGGCGTATTTTTATAAAAAGTACTTGACAAAATTGTACTACTGTATTATTGTACTATTCAGATAATACAATAATACAAAAAAGGAGGAACAAAGATTGGCGTGGAAGTTCAATAATGAATCCCCGATCTATCTACAGATTGTGGATGCGATAAAGATGCAGATCGCGCAGGGCACCTTGAAGCCAGGTGATCAGGTTCCGGCAGTGCGGGAGCTTGCGGTGACCGCAGGCGTGAATCCGAATACGATGCAGAAAGCACTTTCGGAGTTAGAGCGCGAAGGCGTGCTCTATTCCCAGCGGACGGCAGGGCGATTTGTAGCAGAGCAAAAGACAGGAGGAACGAGCATGCGAGAGGAGCTGAGTCAGAAGCATATACAGGCGTTTGTGGATAGCATGCGAACACTTGGATATGCAGATGGTGAGATTGTAACAGTATTGAAAGGATATTTACACGAGGAGGGAGCACATGAGTAATTTAGTAGAAGTATCCGGCGTGAAGAAAGGATATGGGATTTCGAAAACTGTATTTGAGAACCTGAACCTGGCATTGCCGGAAGGAAAGATTATCGGTCTACTGGGACCGAATGGAAGTGGTAAGACGACACTCATCAAGATGCTGGTTGGTCTGCTGCAGCCAGAGAAAGGAAGTATCCGCATCTGTGGACATGAGGTCGGACCGGAATCAAAGGCGGTTGTTTCATATCTGCCGGAGCGGACGTATTTCAACGAGTACTTAAAGATCCGTCAGCTTGTCAATATGTTCAAGGACTTCTATGCGGATTTCGATGAGACGCGGGCGTATGACATGATGAAGCTCTTAAATATCGACCCGGATATGACCTTGAAGAAGCTGTCGAAAGGTAACAAAGAGAAGGTACAGTTGATTATGGTGATGAGCCGCCGGGCAAGGCTGTATGTCTTAGATGAGCCGATCGCGGGTGTCGATCCGGCTGCCAGAGACTATATCATGCAGACGATTCTTACAAACTACGATGAGAAAGCGACGATCCTGCTGTCCACACATCTGATCTCGGATATCGAGAACATATTGGATGAAGTCATCTTCATCAAAGAGGGAGAGATTATCTGTCAGAAGGATGCGGATGCATTGCGGGCAGAAAAAGGACAGTCAATTGATGAGATATTCAGGGAGGTATTTCGATGCTAGGAAAATGTATAAAAAATGAATTTGTAAACCGTTCCGGATTAGTCGGAATGATATCTGCCGGTGTGATGCTTTTTGCGGTTATCGTGCTCGGGCTGGATAAATTATATAACGTGGTTGGTACGACTGCATTTGCCGTATTTGTAAAACTTGTAGACGTGATGTTTGCTCTGGCAATGTTTGCCGTGATTGTGATGGTTGTACTGCTTCCATGCCTTGATTTCCGGAATCGCTTCTTCAAGGATCAGGGGTATCTCACCCATACCCTGCCGGTAAAGACATCCACACTCATTGGCGCGAGACTTATCTGTGATCTGGTGATGATTGCTGGATGGTTGCTGTTTATGGGCTTGCTGTCTGCGTCGCAACGGGGAATTTCGAGGTGTTCAGTGATTTCGTAGGGTTCGTACAGCAATTCCTTTCGATGTCCGGGATGACAGTGGATCGGGGTCTGATTGTGCTGGATGGTGTATTGGCACTTCTTATGATGTGGCTCGGTGTGATGTGCAATATCTGGACGATCAATGCCGCCTATGCATTTGGTCATGCATTCACAAAGGGGAAACGCATATGGTCAGTTGTGTTTTTTGCTCTGATCCAGATGATATACGGCATACTTGTTGTTGTGTTCAGTGAGATTCTGTCAAAGCAGGATATTGACTTATTTCTGGAGCAGATCTCATCGACAGCAAAGCAGTATCTGATTGTGCTTGTGACGGTTACGATCATAGAGGTTGTCGGAATTGCGGTACTTTCCGTGGCAACGACGCTCACCTGCAAGCATAAACTGAATCTGGAGTAAAAGAAAGCCGTCCCTCTCTTTTGGTGAAATCCCTCGGAATTTTCATATTCCGGGGGATTTTTGTAAATTAGTGGTAGACAGCTGACGCAGCATGACATATAATTGGTGCGGGGACAAACGAAAAAAGCACCAAGTATATCGTAGGGGGGATAAATGATGGTGAAATATACGAAACATGCGAAGAAAAATGTCGTGATAAGATTGATTCCGCCCGTGGCGGGAGTTTTATTACTGGCATTTATTTTTTTGCTCACAACTTATATGGCGAAGCAGACGGTCAGTGGCGTGGCAGATGAGACGCTGCTATATGCACGTCAGACCTGCGAACGGTACGACAATTATGTGAGTGATGATAAGACGAAGGATCTGATCAATCTGCAGGAAAAGGCAATCTCGATTGCAATGTATGAGCAGTATGGGGTAACAATTCACAAGGACATTTTGGATGCGTATGTGGTGGATGAGAATCTTACCGGGGTTGTCGTGACAGACAAAGCGGGGAATTGCGTTCTTTCCAGTGGAGAAGATGCACAGATCCTATTTGAGAAGGAACTGAAGAATGATTCTGTATCGCAGATTCTGGAGCATCCGGAAAAATCTTATATGGAGCGGCTGCAGATAGGAGAAAAGGCATATGATTTTGCAGTCGTCGCAAGAGAGGGTGTGACCGGATTGATCCTCTGTTATCATGAGGTGGAACTCCGCCCAATGGGCGTGAATGAAATCTCCCTTGATACAATGCTTTCCGGACATCAGTTTAAGATGGATGGTATGGTAGTTATCACGAATGGTGAAATCGTGTTGAATACAAATGAGAACCATGTGCAGGGGCAATCCGTGGTTGGATGTCCGATTGACATCACAGATGATACGGTATGGAGGGAAGGCAGGATTACAAAATTAAAATATAACGGGAAACGTTGGTACGGAAGGCAGATGCGATATAAGCAGTATAGATTGTATGTGGTATATCCTTCGAGTCAGGTGTTTGCAACACGAACGACGATTCTGGCGTTTAGTACAGCCGTTTATATCTTTTTCCTGCTGGTTCTTACGTTTTTGCGAAACCGGTCGGCACAGAATACGATGCGGGAGATGCAGAAACAGTTTCGGATTATCAATGCGGTCGGAAGTATTTATAAACTGAATCTTCTGATCCACCTGGATACGGGAGAGTGGGAAGCCATCAAAATGCCAGGCGAAGTCGGCGCGGTGCTGCAGAAACAGGCAACTGCAAAAGTTATGCTGGAAAGCTACGTTCAGAATTTCGTGGGACAGGCGTATAGGGGCGCTTATCAAAAGTTTGTCAATCTGTCAGACCTGGATGAGCGTCTGAAGGGAGAATCCTATATTACATTTGTCTCAGAGAATGATTTTGGAATTTGTTCCTGTTCGATTTTGACACCACAATGCTGGGATGCAAAGGGACATGTGACCTCGGTTGTGTTTGCTGTGCGGGATGTGACAGCAGATATTCAGAAAATGAAACAGAAACAAATGGGTGCACTTGCTTAGTGCACCCATTTGTTTTGAAATAGTATCTTATCGTCCCGTGGAACCAAAACCACCGGCACCGCGTTCAGTTTCTCCTAATTCGTCAACCACTGCGAAATCACCAACGATATATGGTGTGATGACAAGCTGTGCGATACGCTCCTTTGGCTCAATCGTCTGTGGCTCGTTGCTGTGATTGTGTAGAGCAACCATGAACTCACCGCGGTAATCGGAATCGACAACACCCACTTTATTTGCAGGAGCCAGATGACGTTTGGCAGCCAGTCCGCTTCTGGCATAGACAAGTCCGGCATAACCTTCTGGAATCTCCATGGCAAGTCCGGTATGAACCATCACCGTCTCATGTGGTGCAATCGTAAGTGGTGCATCGATACATGCGTACAATCGGCACCGGCAGCTTGGTAGAACCGTAGGTTGGCAGTACTGCGTTTTCGTGTAATTTCTTAACATTTACCTGCATATGGGTAATCATTTGTAAAATTCCTCCTCCAGACAAACTTTGTTTTCTGCAAGCGAACGCTTGACGTTGATGATTCTCTGGTTGGAGGAGCCGCGGAAGCGGAGGGACAAATCTTTCTTATCCATTTCGAATTCCCCGTCGACCAGTATATCGATGTAGCGGAGCAATTCACGTGTCTCCGGCCACATCACCATCATTTTTCCCTGTATATCTTTTTCAAAATCATAGCCTGTGTAGCACCACACATCTTTCTGTGGGTACAGAGACTTAAACCGTCGAAGCAAAGGCAGCAGTCCCTGCTGGTTGACATATTCGAAAGGTTCCCCGCCGAGTAGCGACAGTCCCTTGATATAGTCTGGTTTCAGATAATCCAAGATCTGCTCGATCTCCGCTTCTGTAAATGGTTTTCCGTAGTTGAAATCCCATGTTTCTTCGTTAAAACAGCCCTTGCAGTGATGGGAACAGCCGGACACGAACAGGGAAACCCGCACGCCGAGTCCGTTTGCCACATCAATGCGCTTGATATCCGCATAATTCATATCTATTTTCTAACCTCGACTTTACAGATGTAATACACGTGCTTTAATCTCTTTCGTCTTGCCGACATTCCAGAAATTCTCGCCGAGGTAGCCGCAGGTACGACGTGTCACATTCATCTTGGAGTGATCCTTGTTGCCGCACTGTGGACATTCCCACTCGTTGTCGTCGTTGATCATGATTTCTCCATCGTAATCACAGACATGGCAGTAATCGGATTTCGTGTTGAACTCCGCATACTGAATGTTGTCGTAGATGAAACGCACGATCTCTTCGAGTGCCTCTAAGTTGTGGCGCATGTTTGGAATCTCCACATAAGAGATCGCACCACCAGAGGAAATGGTCTGGAACTGGCTTTCAAAACGGAACTTGCTGAATGCGTCGATCTTCTCGCGGACATCCACATGATAAGAGTTCGTATAATAGCCCTTGTCTGTGACGTCTTCGATCGTGCCGAAACGCTCCTGGTCGATTCTTGCGAAACGATAGCAGAGGCTTTCTGCCGGTGTGCCATACAGACCGAAACCAAGACCGGTTTCTTCCTTCCATGTATCACAAGCCTTGCGCAGACGGTTCATAACACGAAGGGCAAATTCCTCACCTTCCGGTTCGGTGTGGCTCTTGCCAGTCATAAGCTTTGTTACCTCGTACAGGCCGATATAACCAAGGGAGATTGTAGAGTATCCATCCTTCAATAATGGATCAATCTTTTCACCTTTTTTCAGACGGGCAATCGCACCGTACTGCCAGTGTACCGGACTGACATCCGAGGTAACACCAAGCAGTGCATTATGTCTGCACATCAAAGCTTCGTAGCACAGATCCAGACGCTCGTCGAGCATGCTCCAGAACTTTTCTTCATTGCCCTTTGCCAGAATACCAATCTGTGGAAGGTTCAGGGATACAACACCCTGGTTGAAACGTCCTTCCCATTTATAATTTCCGTTCTCATCCTTCCATGGAGAGAGGAACGAACGGCATCCCATACAGGAGAATACATTGCCTTCGTAGTTTTCACGCATCTTTTTCGCAGAGATGTAATCTGGATAGAGGCGCTTGGCTGAACATTTGACCGCCAGTTTCGTAATATAGTCATATTTTCCGCCCTTTAAGCAGTTGTGCTCATCCAATACATAAATAAGCTTCGGGAATGCAGGTGTCACATACACACCCTTCTCGTTTTTGATGCCCTCGAGACGTTGACGGAGAATCTCCTCCACGATGATTGCATTTTCCTCGATATACTCGTCGTTTGGATCGAGATTCAGGAACAATGTCACGAATGGAGACTGTCCATTGGTTGTCATCAATGTATTGATCTGGTACTGGATTGTCTGGACACCGGAACGAAGCTCGTCCTGCAGGCGGTCCTGTGCCATCTGCTCCAGGATTGCATCGTCAATCTTATCTCCGAATTCCTCAACCAGTTTGTTCTTATATTTGTTGTAGCTCTTGCACAGATATTTGCCGAGATGACGGATATCTACAGACTGTCCGCCGTACTGGCTGCTGGCAACCGAGGAAATAATCTGTGTCATAACCGTACAGGCTACCTGAAAGCTCTTTGGGCTCTCAATCAATTTTCCGTTCATTACAGTCCCATTATCAAGCATGTCGCCGATATTGATCAGACAGCAGTTGAAGATTGGCTGTAAGAAATAATCCGCATCGTGGAAATGCAGTACGCCCTCATCATGTGCCTTAGAAATTTTCTCTGGCAGCAGAACACGACGTGTCAGATCCTTGGATACCTCACCGGCGATCAGGTCACGCTGGGTAGAGGCAACCGTTGCGTTCTTGTTTGAATTTTCTTCCATAACATCTTTGTTACGGTTTTTAATCAGACTTAAAATAGAATCGTCCGTTGTATTTGCCTTACGGACAAGCTCACGGGTATAACGATAAATAATGTAAGTCTTGGCAAGTACAAACTTGCCGTCCGCCATCAGCTTCTGCTCGATGATATCCTGGATATCCTCCACCAGCATACGTGGGCGGTTCTTGCTTTCAATCCCCTGAACAATCTCCTCAATTTTTTCATCGGTTACTTTTTCACCTGGTTCAACCTCAGCATTTGCTTTTTTGATGGCGGTGATGATCTTGCTGCGGTCATAGGTCACTGTATGACCATCTCGTTTGATAACTTTCATAAACCCTCTCCTAAAACTATCTGTCAGTGTATTTCTTTGGTATCCAAATAAAAAACGTGAATACGGTTTCACATTATATCATCTGGCTTGTGGTTTGTAAACATGAAAACACTAAATCTAGTATGAAAAAAATGCACAAAAACTAGATGTTGCGATTTTTTGGACTCCTAAAATGTCGAAAAACCGCGTATTCAAGCCATTTTTGTGCCTTATACATGCCGGAAAAAATGTGTATGCCCTGTGATTTCTTTGTGAAATATGAAAATTGCCTTTTCATTTTCCTTAAAATATGGTATAAATGCTAGGGATTTAAGTTTTTAAGTCTTATATTTTTAGGTAGAATCAGAAGGGATATGTATTATGAAGAAGTTTAAAACACTTGGGTATGTACTGAGTCTTGCGCTTGGGATGACAATGCTTACCGGATGTGGAAAGAAGGTAGATGGCGTTGACCAGCAGAGTATGATTGACAAATATGCAGCGTATTGTGACCTGCCAGACTATAAGGGACTGGAATATGAAGAGACAAAATCGACCGTGACAGATGCGGATGTAAAAACAAAGATTGATTCCCTGTTGCAACAGTATGCAACGAAGACACAGGTAAAGGAAGGAACCGTCAAGGAAGGCGATAATGTCAATATTGATTTCGTTGGCAGTATCGATGGCGAGGAATTCGAAGGTGGTAATTCGAATGGTGCCGGTTATGACCTGACACTTGGAAGTGGATCCATGATTCCGGGCTTTGAGGATGGTATCATAGGACATAAGGTTGGTGAGACGTTCAACATCAAGGCAACGTTCCCGGAGAATTATGGTAAGGATGAGCTGAACGGAAAGGAAGCAGATTTTAAGATTACGATCAACTACATTACAGAGACACAGCTTCCGGAGTACAACGATGCATTTGTTGCTTCTTATACAGATGCAACAACAATTCTGGAATATGAGGATTCCGTCAGAAAAGATCTGGTTGAGCAGTATGACAAGTCGGATAAGAGTGCCAATGAGAGCGCAGTTATGCAGGTGCTTGTAGAGAAGACTACTTATAACGAGTATCCAGAGCAGGAAATGCAGGATCTGATCGATAAGAGTATTTCTCAGCAGGAGCAGGCAGCTTCCAAGTATGGTTATTCGCTGGGTGATTATGTAACAGCCAGATATGGCTTCCAGAGCGAGTCAGATTTCCGTGAGTATGTACAGGGACTGGCTGAAGATTATATGAAGGAAAAGATTGCGGTATGTGCAGTTGCAAAGGATGCCGGAATCACCGTTGATAAGGCAGAGGTCGATGACTACAAGAAGACAATCATGGATTATTATGGTTACGATGATGAGTCCAGCCTTGAAGAGAATTATACTTCTGAGGATCTTGTTTATTATGCACTGGCTCAGAAGGTCGTTGATTACCTGTTAGAGAATGGCAAGGGTGTACAGGCAACCGCCAGTGATGCAACCGTTGAGACACCGGCTGCAACTGGCAGTGATGCCTCTGCAACGGACGCAGAATAATTAAAAATGAAAAAGCGTTTCGATTTTATCAATTTTCCTGTTGACATTTGCGGATAGAAATGATATGATACGAAACGCAGTACGCGGAAGTGGCGGAATTGGCAGACGCGCAGGCTTCAGGTGCCTGTGGTAGCAATACCGTGTGGGTTCAAGTCCCATCTTCCGCATCAAAAGGGATAGGCAATCGCCTATCCCTTTTTGATGCGGAAGATGGCTGCAGAAGAGGTATAGAAAACAGCTTGCCCATATAGGATAAGTTTGGTAAAATAGTAAGTACTATGGGAAAAACGATATCTTCAAAATTTCACAGGATGCGTGCGGAAGATCTGAAGCGGCAGGTGGAACTCAGCAAACGGAAAGCAGAATTTAAAATTCCACCGTTTGTTGTGAAGCAGTTTGACATCGATGAGCTGCATGAAGAGGGACGGCTGTGTTACCGGCTCGTGCCGAAGCGGGGCTTTAATGGTACTTACATTATGTATCTGTATTCCAGTAAGCTTTGTTTCCGGATGAATCCCGCAGAATGGATGTTCCTCGCGAAGACAGCACTTGCGTGTCATGCGGGAATTTTCCTGCCGATGTATCCACTTGCACCGGAGCATTGCTGCCGGGAAGTCTTTCAGATGCTGGAACCGGCGTATGCGAACTGTACGAAAGGACAGGACGTGGAACGCGTGGTGCTTATGGGCTGTGGCGCTGGCGGTGGTCTGGCATTGTCGCTTGCGATGGCGGCATGGCGGGAAGGCTTGCGCAAACCGGATCAGTTGTATCTGCTGTCGCCGATGATGGATACCGAGTTTTTTGATAAGAGCTTAGAGCAGGAACTGATCGAGAATTCCAAGCATGCAAAGTGGACATTTTATAATGAGCATGTCAAAGAGTTCCTGAACTCCTATTGGGTGCGTGATTATGCGGTAAAGACGGAGTATACCAGTCCATACTATGGAGACATGACCGATATCTGTGACGATGTTGTGCTGTTTTCCGGGGTGCAGGATTTGTATCACTGCTATGCGCGGGAGTTTTATAAGAAAGCGAAGAAGGCTGGCGTGAATATCCGGTTCTTTGAATTTGAAGATGAAGCGGAAGATTTCATGATCTACGATAAGACAAAGGAGTACAAGAAAGCACAGGGCTTTTTGATCGACTGTATCAACGGAACATTTGATACGTCGCTGCGTGCGATCTATCCTTTGAAAATGATGTCAGACTGGTCTAAGAAATATCCAGAATATTTCAAGGATGACTGGGCGTCTAGGTTTATATATGACCACAAATTTGATTTTACCAGACTGAATCCACATATCAGTGAATACCAGAATATCCGCATGGCAGCGGATGCGAGTGCCTGCGATACGCTGGTGCGCCGGTTTACGGAGGAATTCCCTTGTGGAACGGTTGTACATATGGCATGCCGGCTGGACAATATGTTTGGCAGAGTAGATAATGGAAGAATTCAGTGGTATAGCGTAGATTCTCATAATATCATGTCAGTCCGGCGGGCGATGTATGGCGTGCGCGAGCGGGAGAAGACGATTGGACGGCGCCTGATGGATTTTTCGTGGTTAGACGAGATCCGGTGTAAACAGAATCAGGGTGTCATGTTCGTGTGTGACGATGGATTTTCATACTTGAATAAGAATGAGGTGCGCGACCTGATTGCGAAGATACGGGCGTTGTTCCCAGGTTCCCATCTGGTATTCACTGCATCATCCACATTGGCGAATGCGACGGCGAACACATGGAAACATAGTCAGACCGTACAAAAACGGAAAAAACGGAGGTTTTCAGTAAACAATGCTGCGCAGATGTTTGGTGCATGGCGGCCAGATTACCGCATTATCGACGAACAGCCGATTTTTCGATATCTGGAGATACCAAAGAAGCTGGGCTGGGTTACAAAATTAATGTGCCGTTACAATCTGATTGGTTATAACCACAGAATCATACATGTCAAGCTTGGCAGTGAAGAATATAAGATCAATTACAAATATTAAGGCTGTCCGTGCAGAAACCGGACAGCCTTTTTCTTTTTGAAACGGAACATATAGTATGGATGAATTGGGAAAGGAGAAGGAATGTTAGAGGCAGAAAATCTGGTAAAACAGTTTGAAAAGAATGAGAAGAAGCATAAGAAGGTATTATTTTCAGCGGTCGATCATGTAAGTCTGCACATAAAGGAGGGCGAGATCGTCGGGGTATTAGGTCCAAATGGTGCAGGAAAGACGACGCTGCTGCGGATGCTTGGCTGTCTGATGCAGCCGACGGAGGGTGTAGTCCGATATACCGATGGCGACCGGATTATCACTGATCAGACAGAGATCAAACGGCAGATTGGCTATCTGTCGGGCAATACGAAGCTGTATGGCAGACTTTCCACGCGGGAGCTGCTGACGATTGCCGGGAACATCTACGGATTGCCGGAGAATGTGATTCAGGCGCGGATTGAAGAGATTGCACAGATTTTGTCGCTGGAGGATTTTATCGACAACCGGATCGAGAAGCTGTCTACCGGACAGACACAGCGGGCTTCTATTTCCCGGTGCCTGATCCACAGTCCGAAGCTCTATATTTTTGATGAGCCAACTCTGGGACTCGATATTGTGAGCAGCAGTGCGATTGTTGATTTCATGCGGGCGGAGAAGGAGCGCGGAAAGGCAGTGCTCTATTCCACACATTACATGGAGGAAGCGGAACTTCTGTGTGACCGGATTTTGATGCTGGCGCATGGACGTGTGATTGCAGAGGGGACTCTGCAGGAGATCTATGCACAGACAGAAACAACGAATCTACGGGATGCATTTAAAAAGCTGATACCTGCAGGAAAGGAGGAAATGTCATGAATTTCAAGGTGATCAAACAACTGTATAAGAAAGAAATATTAGACGTCCTCCGGGATAAAAAGACGATCATTATGATGGTGATCGTGCCACTTTTGATCTATCCGCTGATGTTTGTTGGCGGTATGGTCATGATGTCAAAAGTGACAACACAGATGGATACACAGACGTATGAAATTGCGGTTGATTTTATGGATACGAATCCGGAGCTCGTCGAGATGTTTCTGCATCCGGATGATGACACGCTGCATTTCAAGCTGTGCGATCTGAATGTTATGGATGCAGATATTTCGATGATCCTGCGGGGAGAAAAGATCAATGCGATCGTATATGAAAATGAAGATGGAACTGGATATAATATCGCGTATCTGTCCTCGGTTACGAATTCCAGCTATGCGGAACAGAAGGTGCGTCAGGTACTCTCAGCGTATTCGGATTCCCTGACGAATCAGAGTCTGGAGGCGGCAGGATTAGACCCGGATACGGTGTTACATCCATTTGAGGTAGAGGACGACGACCGCGCGAGTACTGAGGAGACGACCGGAAGTCTGCTCGGTGTGATCGTGCCATTTATGCTTGTTGTGAGTCTTCTGATGGGAACGATGTACCCGGCGATCGACACGACAGCCGGAGAGCGGGAGCGCGGAACGCTTGAGACGATATTGACGCTGCCGGTCACGAATCAGGAACTGATCTTCAGTAAATTCCTGACCGTTGGAACGATTGGCGTAGCATCTGCTTTGTTAAATGTCCTTTCGATGGGCGGAATTGGTGTATATCTGTACAAACTGGCGGCGCAGACGACCAGTATGGTTTCGAAAATACAGGTGTCAAAATTCGTTCCGGCAATCTTAGTCTGCTGCCTGTGTATTCTTGCTTTTGCAGTTTTGATCAGTGCGCTTTCCATGTGTTTCTGCGTATTTGCAAAGACCTACAAGGAGGCAAATAATTATATTACGCCGCTTATGCTGCTTGTGATGTTTGCATCATTTATTGGGTTTATGCCAAATGTCACACTTACCCGGAATATGGCACTTGTTCCGGTTGCCAATATCTGTCTGCTGATCCGGGATCTGCTGGCGTTTAAGTTCAGTTTTTCATCGATTACGATTGTGCTGTTCAGCAATGTAGCATACGGAATTATTGCAGTGCTTATGCTTGGAAAGCTCTACAACAGTGAAGCGATTTTGTTTGGCGATGGAACTGGAAATGTGCAGATCTTTGAACGCCGAAGCAATATGATCAAGGGTGGTGTCCCATCGGTTGGAGATGCCTGTTTGGTACTGCCGGTCGTGCTCGTGCTGATGATCTATGCCGGCGGTTTTGCCAGTGCGAAGAGTATGCTTGTTGGATTGCTTGTCACACAGGGCATTGTCGGTGGGGTTCCGCTTCTGACGGCGTGGTATACAAAGAAGGATATGCGAAAGACATTCCGCATCCGGCTTTGTCGTCCGGGATTTCTGTTTGGCGGACTTGTGCTGATGATGGGAACAATTCTGGTAGGTATGCTCCTGACAAGTATCACAAGCATGTTGTTTCCGGAGAGCGCGGAGAGTATGACAGGATCTATGGAAGCGATCTATTCATATGGATATGGAGTCTGTCTGCTGCTAATTGCTCTGCTTCCGGCGGTGTGCGAGGAGCTTTTGTTCCGGGGATTTCTGCTATCTTCGCTGGAGCATACGATGAAGAAACGGGCGGCAATCCTGACGGCTGCGATCGTGTTCGGACTGTATCATATGAATCTGGTGCAGACACCGACGACAGCACTGATTGGTATGGCACTCTGCTATGTGGCAGTACAGTCGGAGAGTTTGCTTCCAGGCATGCTCATGCATTTTTTCAACAATGCATTGTCCGTGACAGCTGGATTTTATCCGAAACAGATTGCGCGTATCCTGCCGATTTTTTCAGAGAATGGTGTGCCGGCTCTGGTGTTGATTGTCGGCGGAGTCGGGTTGTGTGTGCTCGGCGTATATATAATAAAACGCTCGAAAAATAAGGCGTTTCCGGTTGAGTCAGATGCCCGTTTGTGATATGATAGGAAGTAGGTTAAGAAAGGTTCACCAATGAGTATGGAACAGCAGAAAAAAAGAGATTATGAGATATACTGGCCACATGTGATACTGGTTGGCGCCATTGCACTCGTGCTTGTCCTGATCGGTGTAGTCATAGGTGTCAATATCGGAAAAAGCAAGAAATATAAGCCGGTTCCTGTGACGGGACAAGGGTATACATGGACATTGCAGCCGGGCGCAGAAGCGCAGATGATCTACACGAACTTTTGGCAGTTTGCGAAAGCCAGTTATGTGTTGGTTGGCGATATTCCGAATTGTGAATTTTATAAGATTGTAAAGGAAGTGCCGCGCAACGATTTCCAGACAGATAATTTCTACATGGAGGACGGCGACAACACGATCATGCATACCATGCCGGAGATGGCAGCCGGCTGTCTGAACTTGCTGTGGATGTGTCTTCCTATCAGGCAGAACTGGATTGGGATGCGTTGAAGCAGGCAGGCGTTACAATCGCATTTATCCGGGTTGGATACCGGGGCTATGGCTCGGAAGGCAACTGGTGCAGATGAGATGTTTCAGACGCATATAGAGGGCGCCAAAGCAGCCGGAATCAAGGTAGGAATTTATTTTTACAGCCAGGCGATCAGCTACGAGGAAGGTGTGGAGGAAGCACAGTTTGCGCTGAATCTGGCATCTGCATATACGCTCGATATGCCGGTTGTGATTGATACAGAGGAGGTCTATGCGGACGGAGCGAGAACCGCTGACCTCTCTAATGATGCACGGACGGATGGCGTTGTCGGATTCTGCGAGACCGTGAAGAGCGCAGGCTACACACCGATGATTTATTCGAACCGGAACTGGTTTGTACAGAAGCTGGATATGACAAGACTGGGAGATTATAAGCTGTGGCTGGCACATTATGCGAATCAGCCGGATTTCCCATATCTGTATTCTGGCTGGCAGTATACAGGAACTGGCACGATCGCAGGAATCGGACAGGAACTGGATTTGAATGTATGGATGGAAGGTAGTGTTTATTAGGAACGGGGAGTGCCTATGTTGAATTGGGATCTGGCATATGATTATGCGGCGATTTATCTGTTGCTTATTATAATCATATGGTATTTTCATGAAAAAAGAATACCGCTTGCGAGTCACCGGACATTTTTAGTGGCACTTGCCGCAGTCTTTGTCTCAACGGGACTGGAGATCGTCAGCACGAAGCTGGCACAAATGTTCGGCACGGAAGGAAATGCTGGATTCTGGGTGACAAGCACCTTGCAGCATCTGGCGCTGAATGCGATTCCACTGCTGTTTGCATACTACGTGCTGCAGATCGTACATATCAATGCAAAGCAGATGCTGCATGCCAAATGGATGCTGGCATTGTGTGGCGTGGTTGATGTGACTGCACTGGTGACGAATCCATATACATTGGGTATACGAGGCGGAAGGCTGGCAGTATACCTATGACTATGGAGTGCTGGTGCTGATCACGGTTGCGATAGCTGCAATTGTGGCAAGCTCGGTCGTGGCATTGCACCGGGTGAATCATACATTGTTTGCCAAGGCAATGGTTGTACTGTTTCATATGCTGCTTGTTGTGTTAGCGGTCTTTTTGCAGTTAAAAACACATGTATTGCTGTTGAATTTTGTGACAGCAACGGTCTGTCTGACGATTTATTATTATCTGCAGAATCCAAATGCGGTCATTGATACGGTGACAAAGCAGTTTAACCGGCGCTTTTTTGGCGAATATCTGCACACCTTTTTTATTAACGAAAAACCATTTGGAATCGTAGTCGTTGCGATGGATGATTTCAAGTTTATCAATAAGACCTATGGCGTTGAAAATGGAGATAATCTGCTTCGGCAGATCGGCGCTTTCATGGAGACGCTTCCATTTGCCAAGACGGTGTTCCGTCTGGGCGCAGACCAGTTCTGTATCGTGTTATACAAGGATCTGGATCAGATTGACGCGGTGGCACAGACGGTACATGAGCGGTTCCGCCATCCGTGGTACAGTGAGAATCAGGCAGGCATTATGATGTCTGCATCCATCTGTTGTGTGAATTGTCCGACAGATGCGTCTGCATATGGACAGCTGATCGAGGTTATGGATTATTCTATGTCAATGGCGAAGCGGTTGCAAAAGGGTAGAATCACGTATGCAAAGGACTACGATTTAGGCAAGATCAAACAGGACAAAGCGTTTGAAAAGGCGGTCAAGCAGGCACTCGACCGGGATGAGCTGATGGTATATTATCAGCCGATCTTCTCGGTGGAGAAGGGCGTTTATAACTCCGCCGAAGCACTGGTACGCTTGCATGATGAAGAACTTGGCTGGATATCACCGGAGGATTTCATCCCGATCGCGGAGCGAAACGGTATGATTATTGAGATGGGAGAAGTGATTCTGGATAAGGTGTGCCGGTTTATTCATGATTTCAAGCTGGCGCAGACGACGGTAGAGTACATCGAGGTCAATATCAGTCCGGTGCAGCTGATGCAGCAGCATTTTTCAGACCGGGTAAAACAGATCATGGAAAAATACGATGTGCGTCCGAATCAGATTAACATTGAGATTACGGAGACTGCGACCATCAGTATGGCGGATACGGTCAATGCAAATATCATGGATCTCGTACAGTATGGAATTAAATTCTCTCTGGATGATTACGGCTCTGGCTATGCGAATATTGATTATATCAACCATATGCCATTTTCAATCATCAAACTGGATAAGTATATTATCTGGGATGCATTTAAGAGCACGAAAGCTGGAATTACGTTGAAGCATACGATCGGTATGCTGAATGAATTAGAGTTACATATCGTGGCAGAGGGCGTGGAGACCGCGGAGATGCGCGATCACCTTGCGACATTGGCTGCCATTTTATGCAGGGGTGGTATTACAGTAAGGCTGTATCCGATCAGGATTTCATCCGTTTGATCGAGATGCAGTAGCTTACATGTTCCACAGACCGTAAGCTGGGATATTCAAGGTGTCTCCATCGAGAGACACCTGATTGAAGCTTACTTTCACTGCAATGTTTGTATTTGAATTTTTACTTCGGAATGTCTTAATATTCTGTGCCTTTGAATTCGGGACGAAACGGATATCGACCGGAACCGGGGCATCTTCTCCTTCATAGACAAACGGAACGCGCGCGGTTGCGCCGGATACCCAATAGTACAGATAAGGAATCTTGGAGCTTAACTCCTGGAAGATAAACTGCTCTGCAATCGCACCACATTTTTCTGCCAGGATATCGTTCACATCAATCTCCTCGTTCATAGGAAGTCCATAAGCGGCACGGAGCAGACCGTGATCGATGAAGAACAGCTCAAAGGATTTGTAATCAACATGCTCTTCCAAAGGAAGATTTCCAGATGTCAGACGTGGCAGTTTCCGGGCGATTCCGAGGTTGCATAAAGCCTGTGCTGCTTCAGCGTATTCCCGGCTGCGTGCATTGGAATCGACGGATTTGTACATGAATTTCTTATTCTCACGGGCAAGCTGCTCCGGGATACTCCGGAAGATGCGCTTGCATCGCTGGTAGAGTGCGACCGGGTAAGTCTGTTTCATAAGCTGGACATAGTCTTCCAACAGTGCCTCCTGCATCGGACGGATGATGGACAGATCCCGGTTCTTCAGATACGCATGGACTACGCCCGGCATACCGCCAACTAACAGGTATTCCCGGAGCATAGAGGTGATTGCGCCGATTTCAAGATTGGTAAGCGGCGTGTCCTTATGCTTTGAAATTGCATCTATGAAAGGATGTGCCTTGCTTGCAATCATATATTCTTCAAAGGTCATCGGACGCATGCGGAAGATCTCAAAAACGTCCGGGTGACTGTATTCAAACTCTGTAAATTCCATCGAGGATGCGATCAGACAGATGGTGTAATCTGGATGATTCTTGCGGAAAGCATAGAAAAATTCCGCGCAGTCCGGCACTGCCTGTACCTCGTCAAAGATAAAAATACAATCTGATGCGTCTCCAAACGGAAAACGTTGAGACAGCAGCAGATCCAGATTGGAATCGCCGGCGATGGCATCCTGACAGGCAGAATCTTCTGCCAGATTGATATAGCATTGCTGCTTGAAAAAGGCTGTGGCAAAATCGCGAACCGCCCATGTTTTACCGACACCCTTTGCGCCCTTTACATATAAGATTTTGCGCTTTGTCTGGTCGTACCAGTTAGCAAAGTCGTTGATGATATTCCGATACATCTGTGCATACACCCCTTTGCGTATTATATGAAAATATTTTAGTCAATAATATAGGGAGTGTCAACAAGAATTAGGTTGTTTCTACCAATTAAAAATGCTATAATAAATCGTAATTATTGTATGAGTAGAAGGAGACAGATGCGTGAAAAATAAGTGGAATAAAAATATTCTTCAACTTGGGGTTATGCTTGCACTTGCTGGCTGTGCATGTATTTTGTTTGCAGAAGTCATAAAGCAGTGGAAGTCTATTTTCGGATTTCTCGGGAATGTTGTCTCTGCGATGACACCGATCATTATCGGACTTGTGATCGCATTTATGTTGAATCCAATCATGATCTATATCCGGCGTGGGCTTTCCTTTTTGATCTGTAAGATTAAGAAAGAAGCGGAATACGATAGGGTTTATAAGAAGGTGAAGGTTCCGGCTTTGATTCTGACGGTGCTTTTGTTCCTTGGATTGCTGGTTGGATTGTTGTGGCTGGTAATCCCACGTGTGTATGAGAGTCTGACAGATCTTGTGAACAGCACAGAGGATTATATCAATTCAGCTGAGGCGTGGATCAAAAAAGTATTTGCACAGAATCAGATGATTGAGGATAAGTTGTCACAGGTGCTTGATTATGCAGAAAATAATGTGTTTACGATTCTGAAGGATAAGATCATGCCGAACCTCGACACAATCGTGAAAACGCTTTCTTCCGGCGTGGTTGTCGGAATCAAGGCAGTCATGAATTTCCTGATCGGTCTGATCGTTATGATCTATCTGCTGATGAGCAAGGATGTGCTGCTGGCGCAGTGCAAGAAAGTGATCTATTGTCTGTTCTCCAAGAAGACAGGTAACAAGATCATGGAAGGATGCTCGTATGCAAATGTCGTGTTCGGCGGATTTATCAATGGTAAGATCTTAGATTCCTGTATCATTGGAATCATATGCTTTATATTTACTTCAGCCGTACACATGCGGTATGCGGTGCTGATCAGTGTGGTTGTCGGTGTGACAAATATCATTCCATTCTTCGGACCGTTTATCGGAGCGGTACCGGGTGCGTTGTTAGCACTGATGGATGATCCAATCATGTTCGTGGTATTTATCATCTGGATCATTGTATTGCAGCAGTTTGATGGCAATATCTTAGGACCATTGATCTTAGGCGATGCAACCGGAATCTCCGGTATCTGGGTATTGCTTGCAATCTTAGTGGGTGGTGATCTGTTCGGCGTGGCAGGTATGATCTTAGGTGTTCCGGTATTTGCGTGTCTGTATGCATTTTTCGCAGTACAGCTCCGGGACAAGCTGCGTGCGAAAGATTTATCTTCAGCCACAGGCGATTATATCCGCTTGAAGAAATTCGACGAGGAGACTGGAGAGCCGATTTACCAGGAGCGCCACGATGAGCGAAAGACATTGAGGGAAAGCCGGATGAAGCAGGTGTTCCGCCGCTGGATGGAGAAGATGCATCTGAAAAAGCATGAAAATGCGACGAAGGAAGCAGAGAAAAAAGAAACAGAGAAAGACGAGAAATAAAGGGTTACAAACATAGAGAGACAAGGAGGAGCGAGTATGGCAAAAGGTAGTTATGCAACAAAGCAGATCTTAAACTGGATGGAGTATTTTTCAAAAGAGATGCAGGTAAGTCCGGAGAAGATCAAACTTCTGGATATTTGTGGAAAACAGAAAAATGTAATACCGACCGTGGAAGGACACAAACGTGTGCTGATTTTTGCAGATGAATCCCATGAGGATCTGTTCTATGATTTCTGGGAGGCAGGCTTTGGCGATTATGATATGTGGTATGCGGTTGGCATCGAGGAAGAAGGACAGGTAAAACATGTCAAGATCAAAGAGGTGATCAACCGAAAGATCACAGGCCCGACAGTAATCTTCATTCTGAATGAGAAGACAAGAGAATCGTACCGGATCGGTATGCGCAACGAGATGTTCTCGAAGGGACCGATCAAGTATGTTGGCAAGGAAATCCGTGCCGTCATCATGAGTCTGCTCGGTGTGGATTCGCAGGATACGATCTGTTTAGTTGATGCAGAGAGTATCGCAATCGAGGCAGCTTTTGTGGCAAGTGATGGCGCAATCATCTGTGTGGAGAATGATAAGGGCGCCAAGGATACGATGGAGGATAATGTGAAGCAGTTTGGCGTGCACAACGTCCAGATCATCCCAGACTTATCCGAGGAATCTATGGCGAAGATTCCAACACCAAGACTTTCCTTTATCGTTGCGAACAAGCATCTCGAAGAAGATATCCAGAGACTGCTGAAGAAGAATCCGAAGATGCAGTTTGTCATCTATACATTGGAGTTAAATATCCTGTCTGGCATCAAGCCACTCTTTGATAAGTACGGTATCTCAAATATGGAGGTATTGCAGATCAATGTGGCAAAGACAAACAAAGATAGTATGTTTGTAAATCAACCAGCCCCTTGGCTGATTACCGGAGAGGTGTTATAATGGCAATCGAAAATTTACCGAAGGATCCGATGATGCTCTTAAGCTTTGTGAATACGAGACTGCGGGATGACGGCATCAATCTGGACAGCTTTTGTTTACAATTCCGGACTGCAAGAGAAGATCTCGAGCAAAAACTTGCGGCTGTGGATTATAAATATGATGATAAATTAAACCGTTTCGTATAAGAGGCGGATTTAGTAAAAGGAGACATTATGAGACACAATTTCAAAGTAATCGAGAAAAAATGGCAGAAAAAATGGGAAGATGCCAAGGTGTTTGAAGCACAGGACTTCTCAGACAAGAAGAAATTCTACGGATTAGTAGAGTTCCTTATCCAAGTGGAGCGGGTATGCATGTAGGACATATCAAGGCTTATTCCAGTGTAGAAGTCGTATCCAGAAAGCGTCGTATGGAGGTTACAACGTATTGTTCCCAATCGGATTCGATGCATTTGGTCTGCCAACAGAGAACTATGCAATCAAGACAGGTACCCATCCGCGTCAGATCACAGATCAGAATATCGCGCGATTTACCGAGCAGTTGAAGCGGGTTGGATTCTCGTTTGACTGGAGCCGTGTGATCGATACAACCGATGAGAAGTTCTACAAGTGGACACAGTGGATTTTCCTGAAGATGTTCGAGAAGGGACTTGTATTCCGTGATACAGCACTCGTTAACTATTGTCCAAGCTGTAAGGTTGTTCTTTCCAACGAGGACAGTCAGGGAGGTAAGTGTGATATCTGCCACAGCGAGGTTGTACAGAAGTCGAAGACGGTTTGGTATCTGAAGATTACAGAATATGCAGATAAGCTTCTGCAGGGTCTGAAGGATGTCGACTATCCTGCAAATGTAAAGCAGCAGCAGGAAAACTGGATTGGTAAGTCTACTGGTGCATTTGTAAACTTCGATGTCGATGGAACAGATGAGAAGCTTCAGATTTATACAACAAGACCAGATACATTGTTCGGTGTAACTTTCATGGTTATCGCACCGGAGCATCCGCTGATCGATAAATATGCTGACAAGATTACAAATATGGATGCCATCAAGGCATACCGTACGGAATGCCAGAAGAAGACCGAGTTCGAGCGTACACAGCTTGTCAAGGATAAGACAGGTGTGAAGATCGAAGGTCTTATGGGTATCAACCCGATGAACGGCAAGAAGATTCCGATCTTCATTGCTGACTACGTTATGATGGGATATGGTACTGGTGCGATCATGGCAGTACCGGCTCATGACCAGCGTGACTATGATTTTGCAAAGGCATTTGGCATTGATATCATTCAGGTTATCAAGGGTGGCGATATCTCGAAGGAAGCTTATACGGGTGACGGTGAGATGATCAACTCAGAGTTCCTGAATGGATTTACAAATAAGAAGGATTCCATCGCCCGCATGGTTGAGGAAATCAAGAAGATGGGTGTTGGCGAAGCAGGCGTACAGTTCAAGATGAAGGACTGGGCATTCAACCGTCAGAGATATTGGGGTGAGCCAATTCCTCTGGTACATTGTCCATCCTGTGGTGTCGTAGCCGTGCCATATGAGGAGCTTCCTCTGGAGCTTCCAGATGTGAAGAACTTCGAGCCGGGTGAGGACGGTGAGTCTCCACTGGCAAAGATTGATTCCTATGTAAACTGCAAGTGTCCGAAGTGTGGCGGTGATGCAAAGCGTGAGACGGATACTATGCCACAGTGGCAGGATCATCATGGTATTTCCTGCGTTATATTGATCCAAACAACGATAAGGCATTTGCAGATCGTAAGAAGATCGACTACTGGATGCCGGTTGACTGGTACAACGGTGGTATGGAGCATGTAACTAGACATATGATCTACTCCAGATTCTGGCATCGTTTCCTGTATGACCTCGGCGAGGTAAATACACCGGAGCCATATGCAAAGCGTACGATTCAGGGACTAATCTTAGGACCAGATGGTGATAAGATGAGTAAGTCCAAGGGAAATGTTATCGATCCACTTGACATCGTAGAAGATTACGGCGCAGATACGCTCCGGACATATGTATTGTTCATGGGTGATTATGCAGCCGCAGCTCCTTGGAGTGACAGCTCTGTAAAGGGATGTAAGCGTTTCTTGGAGCGTGTAGCAGGTATGACAGATATGGTATCTGATGATCCTTCCACAGATGCTTTGGAGGTAAGCTTCCACAAAGCAATCAAGAAGGTAAGCAGTGATATCGAGGAAACAAAGTTCAATACAGCAATCGCAACCTTGATGGCACTGACCAATACTGTTTACAGTGCTGGTAAGCTGAGCAAAGAACAGCTTGAGATCTTCATCAAGCTTCTCTGCCCGTTTGCACCACATTTGACAGAAGAAATCTGGGAGTCTCTCGGACATGAAGATTTCTTGTCTGTCAGTGCATGGCCACAGTACGAGGAAGAAAAGACCGTTGATGCAACGATCGAGATCGGTGTACAGGTCAACGGTAAGGTAAGAGGAACGGTTCTTGTCGCAAAGGACGAGGATAAGGATGCCGTACTTGCCCGTGCAAAGGAGATCGTCGCTGATAAGCTGACTGGCAACATCGTAAAAGAAATTTACGTACCGGGTAAGATCGTAAATATTGTATGTAAGTAATATTTGCTGAAGAAATAGAAAGAAAACGGTTGCCTGACATTGTTTTTGTACCGTGTCAGGCAGCCGTTTTTTGTTACAGGAAAAAAGATTTGATCATCTGGAATTTCTGACGCTCCGCCGGAGACATGCTTTCTTCCATCGCTTCGAGAAGCAACGCGGATTCTTCTTTCGTGAAACTTAAGTTCCGGCGTTTTAATTCCTGATTGATCTGCAGGATCTGCGGCAGCAGCTCCTCGGCGGACTGGTATTTGCTCTGCTCCTTGATTTCGTTGATAATTCGTAATTTGGTTGGATGGATGTTTCGAAGTTTCGGGTTTTGTTCAAACATAGGAGAACCTTTCTATTTATTGGGAATTCAGGATATCCATGACGCTGGAATAAAGATCCTTGTGCCTGCCTGACTGGTTGTTGCAATTATGATCTGGATTTCTACCAATGTCCTGCCGCGGCGCATAGTCCGGTGGCGGAGGTGGTGCACCGCAGCCCGGTTGTGGCGGGAAATCACAGGGATTTCCACAATTATTATTTGGTGGCGGTCCCTTTGCTCCAGAATCATTCATCGCCTGCATGACCTGCATCATTTTGAGCATCTGCTGCATGTTCTTGATATTGCCTGCAAAATCGCCCGGCAGGAAACGGCACATGCATTCCATCATTTCTTCGGAACTTTCCGGGTGACAGTCGAACCCGCAGGAGGCGACATAATCCGGGTGGTCGAAGCATTGCATCAAGGCGCGGATTTCCTGATATTTAATTAAGAGGATCAACGGTTTTTTGTAGGCATAGTCCACAAAAGGAATCATGGCTTCCAAGAAAAACAGGGAGTCGTCATGGATCAGTTGATCGAGCGGATGATTATGCAGCATGGCGGATGCTCTGAAATCTTGTTAGTCTAATATATGTGCGGCTCTGTAAAAATATGAGCCGGAGGAAGAGGATGCAATCGCTGTCATACAACAGATAACAAAAACTCCCTTACAAGTGAACTTGCAAGGGAGTCCCGAAGAATTCCTCTATTAACAACCGCAGCCGCAACCGCCGCCATTGTTATTTCCGCAGCAGAAGAGGAGAATCAGGATGATCCAGATACAGTCATTGTCGCAACCGCAACCGTTTCCACCGCAGAATCCTCCGCCGCCACAGCCACCGCACAATAACAACAGGATGATAATCCAGATGCAGGAACAGTTGCTGCCATTTCCGATGTTAAAACCATTTCCACAGCCGCAACCGCACTGTGTAGCTGACAAATCGCTCATGAGATGCCTCCGCTAAAAATTCTTATGGTTTATACTATGCGCCTGCCTGCGAAGTGTTAAAAAAGTTGAATGGAAGTTCGTTAAATGTTAAGATAGAGAAAATTGACAAAAGGCGACAGGATTCGATGAAGCACAAGAAGTTTGAAATCATAATGATAAAAAATACATTGGCGATGATGCTCCCTATCATGGTCTTATTGCTTGTACTCATTTTTGTGGGGGTGCGTTATTCGCTGTTCTATGCGGTGCAATGTTATGAGCTTACGAAGATTGAGCCGATTGAGGATCAGATTGCGCAGCTATATGCAGATGGCACTACAAGTGTCCGGTACAATGCGGAGAATCTGTATTACACGGGATATAATTATCTGGTGGAAAACAAAATCAAGGGTGCCTATTATTATTGCTTTGAAGATGATCATATGGTGTTTCTGCTTATTAAGACAAAACAGCCACAAAACAGTATTGATAAGCGGACAGTGAAGGGACGTATCGTAAAGGACGAGGTAGTTACAGATCATATCATAGCCGGATTGTCAAAAAATGGAGAGGTTCCGATGAACATTTTAGATGGATTTTATGATTCTTATGTCATCAGTGAACCGGATTTCCCATATGTGTATACGGGGATTGCGTATATTATTGTTGCGGCGTTGTCGATGCTGTATGTCTTTGTGCTGGCATATGTTGTCCGGTTGTGGATGCGGCCATACAAGAATCCGCAGGCAAAGAAGCTGCGTGCCTATGGGCGTAGAAGTGCTGTGATCGAACAGCTCAATACAGAATTACGCGATAAATTATATTTTCATTATCATGGAATCTATGTGACAGATAATTTTCTGGTTGCAACATATTGGTTCCATACGGACGTAATCCGCCTCGATGATGTGCGGTATCTGTCCAAGAATCGGGTGGAGGAAAGGAGTGGTAGAGAATTGTACCGGCTGACCTTGTCAGAACCGGAGACAGATTTGTTTTATGAAATTGATTTTAGAGAAGAAGAGTTGATTGACGCGTGCGTGGATGCGATTCGGGGATAATGATGTAGATGATGGAGGATGGAACGCATGAATATAGTTTTGGAAATCATTATTTTTAATGTCGTGGTATTTACGATCTGCGGAATCAATATGGCAAAAAAAGGAAGACTTGGATTGATACAAGAGTATCCAAAAGCAATACAGGATCGATGCAGAGAGCTTGGACTGATCGAGGAAAGCTCTGGCAAGTTGATGAAAAAGGCAACGATCGGTAAGATTGGATTTTTTATCGGATACATAGTTTTGCAGACGGTATTGGCGTATTATATCGGAGGAGCACGCACGTTTTTCACAGGCTGGCTGCATGGATATCTCATGTGGGTGGCAGAAATGTGGTTTGATGCACTGGTTGTGGACTGTCTCTGGTTTTGCCATAGCAAGAAAATGGTAATTCCGGGAACCGAGGATATGTCGATGCCTATCACGATTACTGGCATCACATCAAATATGCGGTGATCGGAATGTTTACGCAGGCGGTGATCGCCCTGCCGGTAGGACTTTTCGTGATGTTGCTGGGAAAGTAATCATATATGGATAAAATAAAGGGTGTACCTGACGATGCAGGTGCACCTTTTTTATGTCAAAAATTATAGAATTAAAAATAATTTTTTACTCTCAAACCCGCATATTTCCTCAGCTTTTCTAAATGTTCCAAACTTACGCTTTACAAATATATGTATGCCATGATACGGTTTTTCAAACATTTTGTGATATAAAATCAAAATCTTTACAATGTGTATATAATGTGTATAATCAAAGGAGAAGAGATGAAACAGAGAGAATTGGTAAGAAAGTTAAAATCAATTGGATTTCGATTTGCAAGACAAATATAAAAAAATGGGGAATATAATATAGTATCCCCGGTAGATGAGGAGATGATTACTATGAAACAGGTGTATCCAGTTATATTTACAAAAATACAGGATGAGAAAAATACGATTTTGATTGAAGTGCCAGACTTGGAAATACTGACAGAAGGATTTGGCATTGTAAATGCAATTGACATGGCGAGAGACGCAATAGGTGTAAAGGGGATATATTATGACGATCAGGGAAAAGAATTGCCGAATCCAAGAGAATTGAAAGATATAGATATATCAAAGGGTACATTTTATGGAGATGGGGAAGGAACAGTCACACTGATAGATGTTGATTTTAATGAATATCGCAGAAAATTAGATAATAAATCTGTACGACGCAATGTGACACTTCCGAATTGGTTAAACCGAGAGGCAGAAAGGCACATATCAATGTGTCGGGGGTTCTTCAGGAGGCACTTGTGCTAAAACTTGGGATACGAAAATAAACACCTAAAATAGGATTCAGCAGTTTACATTTTCGGGGTTGACACAGTTATTTATTGTGCTAAAATGTTTTTTGATAGATGCATTTACTGAATGATGATGCACCTGCAGGAACATAATAAATAGAAAGACGTTGAAGGTGCAACAAGGATTTTCAAGACCTGACAGAGAGACGGGGTCATGGCTGCAAGCCCTGTTCAGTAGAGGAAGATCTCATTTTCACACTGGAGTCGCGGATTTGAACATACCATTGTCATGGTGCAGTGGAAAGTAGGATTCGTCGTGTTATGCACGTTACGCATACAATGAGAGCGACTGTCACAGTCGAATCAGGGTGGTACCGCGGATATTACTTCGTCCCTAGTCAAGGGCGAAGTTTTTTTGTTGCCTTTTATGACTGGTTAGAAACACATATCAGATGATTGCAGTTCCAATATGTGGATTGAGTGATTCGTAATTACCAATTCTAAAGCAGACCGTTGAAGCACGCTGGTACTTAATGAACGACGGATTTATCGTCGTGAATTTAGTACCACTGCGTGATGAACCGAGCGAGAGCGTGTCTGCGTAGAATGGTAATTATGAATCGCTCGTATGATGTGTTTCTGGTTTGCAATCATCTGAAATTGGTATAACATGGAGGAAAACAGGAAATGAAAGAAAAGTTGCAAAGCATCAAAGAACAGGCACTTTCCAAGATCGCCGAGGCACAGGATATCAACCTCTTGAATGATATCAAGGTGTCGATCCTTGGTAAGAAGGTGAATTAACCCAGGTATTGAAGAGTATGAAGGATGTGGCTCCGGAGGATCGTCCGAAGGTTGGACAGATGGTAAATGAGACACGTGCAAACATCGAGGCAAAGCTCGAGGAGAAGATGAAGTCGATCAATTCTGCTATGCGTGCAGAGAAGATGAAGCGTGAGACAATCGATGTTACACTTCCGGGTGTGAAGAAGATCGACGGACACAGACATCCAAACCAGATCGCGCTTGAAGATCTGGAGCGTGTATTTATCGGTATGGGATATGAGATCGTATCCGGGCCGGAAATTGAATATGACAAATACAACTTTGAGCTTTTGAATATCCCTGCAAACCATCCGGCAAAGGATGAGCAGGATACATTCTATATCACAAAGGACATTCTGCTTCGTACACAGACATCACCGGTACAGGCAAGAATCATGGAGCAGGGCAAGCTGCCAATCCGTATTCTGTCACCGGGACGTGTATTCCGTTCTGACGAAGTAGATGCAACTCATTCACCATCTTTCCATCAGGTTGAGGGACTGGTTGTTGACAAGGGAATCACAATGGCAGATCTGAAGGGAACACTCGATCAGTTCGCGAAGGAATTCTTCGGTGAGAAGACAAAGACGAAGTTCCGTCCGCACCATTTCCCATTTACAGAGCCTTCTGCAGAGGTAGATATCACATGCTTCAAGTGTGGCGGCAAGGGCTGTCGTGTATGTAAGGGCAGTGGCTGGATTGAGATTCTTGGTTGTGGTATGGTTCACCCACACGTATTGGAAATGTGTGGCATTGATCCGGAAGAGTATTCAGGATTCGCATTTGGTATCGGACTGGAGCGTATCACACTTCTGAAGTACGAGATCGATGATATGCGTCTCTTGTACGAAAACGACACAAGATTTTTGAATCAGTTCTAAGATGGAGGTAAGAAGATGAATACACCGATTTCATGGTTAAAAGTATATGTTCCTGATTTAGACGTGGATGTACAGGAGTTCGTAGACGCGATGACACTGTCCGGTTCCCATGTAGAAGGATACGAGAAGAAAGATAAGAACTTAGAGAAGATAGTAGTTGGTAAGATCGAGAAGATCGAGAAGCACCCGGATGCAGATAAGCTCATTATCTGTCAGGTAAATATCGGTGCTGAGACAATCCAGATCGTAACAGGTGCTCCAAATGTAAAGGAAGGCGACCTTGTACCGGTTGTTTTAGATGGCGGTAAGGTTGCAGGCGGACATGATGGCGAGCCACTCCCGGAGGACGGCATCAAGATCAAGAAGGGCAAGCTTCGTGGTATCGAGAGTAATGGTATGATGTGCTCCATCGAAGAGCTTGGTTCATCCAGAGATCTGTACCCGGAAGCACCAGAGTATGGTATTTACATTTTCGGGGAAGAGTCGGGTGTAAAGCCGGGCGATGACGCGATTGCAGCACTTGGTCTGCATGATTCTGTTGTAGAGTATGAGATCACATCGAACCGTGTTGATTGTTTCTCTATGATCGGTATGGCAAGAGAGGCTGCTGCAACCTTTGACAAGGAATTCCATGAGCCGGAAATCAAGGTACAGGGCAGTGGCGGAGATGTCAATGATTACATTACCGTGGATGTACAGGCCCCGGATCTGTGCCCGCGTTATACAGCCAGAGTTGTTACAGATTTGAAGATCGGTCCTTCCCCAAAATGGATGCGTGAGAGACTGGCTTCCCAGGGAATCCGTTCCATCAACAATCTGGTTGATATCACAAACTATGTTATGGAAGAGTACGGTCAGCCAATGCACGCGTATGACTTAGATACGATCGCAGGCAAGAAAATCGTTGTAAAACGTGCCAATGACGGTGATACATTTGTGACACTCGACGGACAGGAACGTAAGATGGACAACGATGTTCTGATGATCTGTGACGGCGAGAAGGAAATCGGTATCGCCGGTATCATGGGTGGCGAAAATTCCATGGTTACGGATGACATCAAGACATTGCTGTTCGAGGCAGCCTGCTTCGACGGTACGAATATCCGTCTGACAACAAAGCGAATCGGTCTTGCGACAGATGCAGCTGCAAAATTCGTGAAGGGACTTGATCCAAATTTGGCAGAACAGGCAATCAATCGTGCCTGCCAGTTGATCGAGGAGCTTGGCTGTGGTAAGGTCGTGGACGGTATGGTGGATGTATATCCAAACCCGGTCAAGGAGGTTGTACTTCCGTTTGAGCCGGAGAAGATGAACAAGCTGCTCGGAACAGACATTTCTTCTGATGTTATGCTTTCCATCTTCAAGAAGCTGGAGCTTCGTTATGACGAGAAGACAAATATGCTGACAATCCCTACTTTCCGTCAGGATCTGAAATGTATGGCAGATCTTGCAGAGGAAGTAGCACGTTTCTATGGCTATGCAAATATTCCGACGACTCTGCCACACGGCGAGTCCACTGCAGGTAAGAAGAGCTATGCAGAGCGTGTAAATGATATCGTAAGAAATATTGTCGAGGGCGATGGTTTCTCTGGAGCTATGCATTATTCGTTCGAGAGTCCGAAGGTATTTGACAAGCTGCTCATCCCACAGGATTCCGTATATAGAAAGGCAATCCAGATCATGAACCCACTTGGCGAGGACTTCTCTATCATGAGAACGCTTCCGTTAAATGGTATGCTGACATCCCTTTCTACAAACTATAACCGTAGAAATAAACATGCGAGACTGTATGAGCTTGCAAATGTATATCTGCCGAAGGCACTTCCATTGACAGAGCTTCCGGATGAGCGTATGATGCTGACACTTGGTATGTTCGGCGAGGGCGATTTCTTCGATCTGAAGGGTGTGATTGAAGAGCTGACAGAGAAGCTTGGATTTGCAAAGGAGATCAACTACGAGCCAACATCTGAGCATCCATTCTTACATCCGGGACGTCAGGCAAATATCACGAAAGGCAAGCTTTCGGTTGGTTATCTCGGACAGCTTCATCCAGAGGTTGTTGAAAACTATGGCATGAAGAAGGAAGTCTATGTCGCAGTTCTGGATATGCAGACAGTTACAATGCTTACGACATTTGACAGAAAGTACGAAGGTATCGCGAAGTTCCCAAGCGTTACACGAGATCTGGCACTGGTTGTAGATAAGAGTGTATTTGTTGGCGAAATCGAGAAGGTCATCAAGAAGTGTGGAGGCAAGATGTTAGAGAGCTACAAGCTGTTCGACGTTTACGAGGGCGCACAGGTGGCACCGGGTAAGAAGTCTGTTGCGTACTCTCTCGTATTCCGTGACAAGACAAAGACTTTGACGGATGCGGATGTTAATCCAGTCGTAGAGAAGCTTCTTGCAGAGCTTTCGAAGATGGGCATCGAGATCCGTGCATAATAGCATAGTTCTGCGTGCAGAATTTTATGGAGCAGATAAATATGAACGAAATGAAATTAAGTGATTTTAATTATGAATTGCCACAGGAGCTGATCGCACAGGATCCGCTCCTGAAGCGAAGCGATTCCCGGCTTATGGTGTTGAACCGTGCGACTGGAGGAATCGAACACCGACATTTCTCGGATGTGATCGAATACTTAAATCCGGGTGATTGTCTGGTTATCAATGATACAAAGGTCATTCCAGCCAGACTGATTGGCGTCAAGGAAGATACAGGGGCATCCATTGAGGTGCTGCTGTTGAAGCGCCACGATGATAAGTCTGGGAGACGCTGGTAAAGCCGGGGAAAAAGGCACGTGTAGGTGCGCGTATTTCCTTTGGTGAAGGCAAATTGGTCGGCGAGGTCATCGACATTGTTGAAGAGGGCAATCGTCTGATCCGTTTTGAATACGAAGGAATCTTTGAGGAAGTGTTGGATGAGCTTGGACAGATGCCGCTTCCACCGTATATTACACACCGTCTGGAGGACAAGGATCGTTATCAGACGGTCTATGCAACACATACCGGTTCGGCAGCAGCACCGACGGCAGGCTTGCATTTTACGAAGGAACTTCTGGCGCAGATCAAAGAGAAGGGCATCAAGATTGCAAGAGTGACCTTGCATGTCGGACTTGGTACGTTCCGTCCGGTGAAGGTGGAGAATATTTTAGAACATCATATGCATAGTGAGTTCTATGTGATTGATGAGGAAGCTGCCAATACGATCAATGAGACGAAGGCAAATGGTGGCAAGATCGTATCGGTTGGTACAACGAGCACGCGTACGCTCGAGACGGTTGCAGATGAGAACGGACATGTGCGTGCCTGCAGTGGATGGACGGATATCTTTATCTATCCGGGATATAAATTCAAGGTGGTTGCCGCCTGATCACGAATTTCCACTTGCCGGAATCCACATTGTTGATGCTGGTTTCTGCATTGTATGACCGCGAGAAGATTCTTGAAGCATATAAGATTGCGGTTGAGGAGAAGTACAGATTCTTCTCATTTGGAGATGCTATGTTGATTTTATAAAATTGGAGAATGGCGTTGATAAGAAAATAGAATACGATATATGATGGTATAATCGTATAAAGATTAACAAAGAAATGGAGGAAAAAGTTATGAGTCGTTTGAAGCAGGCAGTGAAGATGCTACGGTATAACTTTTCCTCCATTGCTTTTTTTGAGATAGTTTACCGGGTATTGTCATTGGCAATTCTGACACCGGCAATGTATGGACTGCTGAATGTGTCAATGGATATCGCAGGCGTTTCGTATCTGTCATCCGGAACGATCTACCGGTATATGCGGTCGCCGATTACCTATGTGGCATTCCTGCTGATTTTGATTCTGATCGCATTTTTCCTACTGATTAATCTGTCGGGAATTATTTACAGTATGGAAGCGTCGGTGCGGCGCGAGAAGCTGAATCCGATGGATATTTTGCTGCATGGAATCGGAAATGCCTGCCGGAGTCTGACACCGAAGAATCTGCTCACACTTGGTTATGTATTGTTTGTTCTGCCATTCACATATTCGCTGACATTGTCAGGCACGTTGCTCGGCTTGAAGCTGCCGGAATTTTTGACACATTTTCTGAAGAATTATAAGTTCGGAGTGATGGGGGGGCTTGCCATCTACCTTGTGCTCTGCCTGACCTTCTTCAAAGAAATTTTTACGCTCAACTATTTTGTCCTGTATAAGGTCAATTATAAGCAGGCACGCCGTATGAGTAAACAGGCGATGAAACGGCATGTATTACTTATGATGATCGGTGTCATTTCATTAAATCTGGCGATTGCCGTCATTGCGGTGCTGCTGGAAGGTGCATTTGCAGCGGGAATCTCGAAGGTTGTACTTAACCTGATTCCGAACAAAACGGTTGTGACAGTGATTGATACAATCTTCCGTGTCGCGACGGTGATTCTTTATGTGTTGATTGTCATAGTTGCAACGCCGCTGATTCATGCATATATCTGCGCACATTTCTATGAACGTGAAGGCGATATGGATTATGAGGAGTTCAAGAAACTCCATGTAAATAAGATTCAGGAGCGGGAGGAGAAGATTCTTCTGAGCCGTTCACGGAAGAAGCAGCGTACATTTTTGGCTTCTATTGTTGCGTTCGGTCTGATCCTGAATGGCTGTTATGTGTATCTGTCAACCAACAATTACATGTCCTTTCGTATTGCATATCCGACGAATGCATCGGTAACAGCGCATCGCGGGGATGCCGGAAATGCACCGGAGAATACAATGCCTGCATTTGAAAAGGCAGTGGAAGCAGGTGCGGATATTATTGAGTTGGATGTACGACAGACGGCGGATGGCGTGTATGTAATCATGCATGATGAAGTCTGAACCGGACCGCGAATGTCAAGCGTAAGGTCGGTGAAGTGGATTATGATTATATCAGCAAGCTGGATGTCGGAAGCTCCTATGACCGGTCGTATGATGGCACGCGGATTCCGACGTTGGAGGAAGTGCTGATTTTTGCCAAGGAAAATGATGTATTCTTGAATATTGAGTTAAAACCGGCAGATACTGATCAGAATTATGTGCAGGGCATTGTGGATCTGTTGCATGAATATGATTTTGTGAATCAGTGCATGCTTGGCTCACAGAGTGTCGCGGCGTTACGCGAGGCAAAGGAACTGGATCCGGATATCTCAACGCTCTATATCATGACGATGGCATTTGGCGATTTCGCAGGCATGCAGGGAATCGATGGATTCAGCATCAAACATACGTATATTAGTAACAACATGGTAAGTCGGATTCACGCAAAGGGAAAGAAGATTTACGCATGGACGGTAAACAATGAGTCGGACATCAAGGATCTGTTGCTACTGGATGTGGACGGAATCATCACGGACGATCCTGCCAATACAAAGGAAGTTATATCCAACGCAAATGATTCCATCATTGAAGATTGGATGAAACGGTTGATCTATAAATACTAGATTGAAAGTAAAAACAGATTGATTGGAAATGAAAAGGCTGCCAGATGTGGCAGCCTTTTTTGCTATGGTGACGTGAAAAATGCAGTGATCAGATCAGCTAAAGCGGTGTAGTCATCCTTGTGCATCAGCTCGCTCGCAGAGTGCATGGCAAGAACCGGAATACCGATATCGCACGCGCGCATTGGCAGGTAGGAGGATACGATCGGACCAAGAGTCTGCCCGCCCGGCATGCCGGAACGGTTGACGGTGCGCTGCAGGGCAATTCCATTTGTGTTGCACAGGTCAATGATGCAGGCACCAGATTCACTGTCACATACATAACGTTGACTGGCACTTGATTTCAGGACAGCACCGTTTCCGAGCAGAACTGTATTGGTAATGTCGGATTTCTCGCTGTAATTTGGATGTGTGGCATGTGCGACGTCCACGGACAGATAAAATCCATCTTCAATCAGTGAAAGCTGGCTGCTTGCAGCCAGGCGTTTTATGATATCGGAGAGTAATGTGCTGTCAGCTCCCTGCTTGGAGCGGCTTCCGATTTCTTCATTATCAAAAAGTGCGCCGATGCAAAGTGTATCGGAAGGCTCTGCGCTTGCCAGTCCTTCTAGGATGGCACAGACCGAAGAGATATTGTCGATACGTGGACTTGTCACAAATGCATCATTCATACCGACGGTCGTTGGTGCATCGCAGATGTACAGGTACAGATCGAAGTCTAAAATATCATCTGGAGAGATGTTTAGTTTTTCTGCCACATAAGAAAGCAGAAAATGGGAATCTGCTGCGGGCGCGACCATATCTACAATCGGAATCAGTTCCTTCTGTACATCCAGTTCTCCTTCTTTGCCGCCACGTTTCAGATGCGGAGCAAGGTTCGGGATGATAGCAACCGGTTTTTCGGAATCGAATAGACGGACTTCCGGGTGGAAGCTTGTGTCGCCCTTGAGGATAACTTTTCCTGCGAGTCCGAGCGGACGGTCAAACCAGCTTTCCTTGATGAGTCCGCCGTATGGCTCGACATTTATTTGCAGATATCCCAGCTTTTTTAATTCCGGGTTCGGCTTTACCTTCAGCATCGGGAAATCCGTATGGGCGCAGGCGATGCGCACCTGTGTGCTCTGTGCGCCTTTGACGAACGGAATCACGATCGAAGAAAATGGGGCAAGGTAGTATCTGCCAGCGGCGAGCTCGGCGAGATTTTCCCGGTCGGATATCTGTGTGAAGTTATGCGCATCTAAATATTCTTTAGCAAGGGCGGCAACATGGAATTGGGTTTTGCCGTTCTGTAAGAAACGCAATAAAGTTTTCATGTGATGATCTCCTTTCGAAATCGTGTGGTTCATTTATGTAGTATAGAGAGTTCCTAGTGAGATTGCAAGGCTGGGAGGAAACTTTTGTTGGCGAAATGGGCGTAGAGAGGAAATTTCTGGGAAGAAAACCCACGCGGTGGGCGTGGGGAGCAGCAGAGAGCAGGAAAAGCCCAAGTATAGCTTGTGCATATGGAATAAGGAACGTATAATGGATGTAGTATTATATATGCAACATAAGATAAAACAGATTAGTGAAGAACATGCAATGAACATGGATAAGAACATGCAGTGAATATGGAGAGAAACAAGCAGTGAAAAAGATTATAATAACGCTGAAATATATGGTAGCTAGTTTGCTCATCGCGCTTTCGTTCGCGGGATGTGTAGCCGGGCAACCCGCCGCGGATGATTCGACCACGGCTGCCATAGAAGCGCAGGATATAACGGAGAATCCTGACGCGCGAGATAAAGACTCGCAGCCAGATGCACAATCGGAGAATGGGCTTCCGCGTGCAATCCAGACGGGAACTCCAGTTTCGCTTGCTGACATTCCGGCTTACGACGGAACGTCGTATATCCAGCTTGAGAATAATATGCCGGATTTTACAGAGGAAGAAAAGAAGAGTACGGAAGCGTTTGAACGATATAGTGATCTGGATTCGCTTGGACGCTGCGGGCAGGCGTATGCGAATATCTGCCCGGAATTACAGCCGACGGAAGAACGGGGCACAATCGGAAATGTTCGTCCAAGCGGCTGGCACACGGTGAAGTATAATGATCTGATCGACGGGAATTATCTCTACAATCGCTGCCATCTGATTGCGTACTGTCTTGCCGGTGAAAATGCAAATGAGAAGAACTTGATTACCGGGACAAGATACCTGAATGTGGATGGGATGCTTCCATTTGAGGAAAAGGTAGATGCATATGTAAATGAGACTGGAAATCATGTGCTGTACCGGGTGACACCGATTTTTGAAGGGGATAATCTGGTTGCTTCCGGCGTGGAGATGGAAGGATGGTCTGTCGAGGATGAGGGAGCTGGAATTTGTTTTTATGTGTACTGCTATAATGTACAGCCGGGAATTGGGATCAACTATGCGGATGGAACAAGCTGGGAATCTGAAATACAGGAACAAACACCGAATTCAGAACTAATGGGGGACAATAAAAATGAAACGGTACAGACCTATATTTTGAACACAAACACGAAGAAGATTCATCGTCCGACTTGTTCGAGTGTCAGCCAGATGAAGGAGAAAAACAAGCAGATCTATGAGGGAACGGTGGAGGAGTTAGAGAACATGGGATATACCCCGTGTAAGAAATGTAATCCGTGATTGTAATCCGGCTTCCTATATGTGCATCGAGGCAAAATAACACGTAAATTAATATGCAAACAATCCGCGGATGTGTGTAAAACAATCCATAAATCGGTTGTTGCTGGAAATGAGCCGTGTTATAATGATGTAGATTTTTATGGCGAGACGTTCAGACTTGAAAATGAAAACAAAAACTGTGTACAGATACAGGATTTGAAAAGACTTAAATATGCGTATTACATAATATTAGACATGCAGAAAGAGAGAAGGTTATGAAATTATCAAGAGTTCATGGACTCTCCGGCGAAGTGACAGTACCAGGAGACAAGTCCATTTCCCACAGAAGTATTATGCTTGGCTCGATTGCGAAGGGCAACACGGAGGTAGAGGGATTCCTGCAAGGGGCTGACTGCCTGTCGTCGATTGCCTGCTTTCGTAAGATGGGTGTCGAGATCGAGAATAACGGAGACAAAGTATTGGTACATGGTCGTGGCCTGAGAGGCTTGAAAGCACCGGATTCGATTCTGGATGTTGGAAACAGCGGAACGACAACACGTCTGATGTCGGGAATCCTTGCGGCACAGCCATTTGTATCAACGGTCAATGGCGATGCGTCGATTCAGGAACGTCCGATGAAGCGGATTATCACGCCGCTTTCCCAGATGGGTGCAGATATTCGGAGCTTACGCGGAAATGACTGTACACCACTTGAGATTCATGGAACGAATTTGCATGGCATACATTATGATTCGCCGGTGGCTTCGGCACAGGTCAAATCAGCGATTCTGCTTGCAGGACTTTATGCGGATGGCGAGACATCTGTGACAGAACCAGAAGTAAGTCGGAACCATACGGAGCTGATGTTTGAAGAATTCGGCGTGGATATCCGTACAGAAGGAAAGAGCGTGTATGTAAAACCAGCAGACGAGCTGTATGCAAAGAAAGTAATTGTGCCTGGTGACATTTCTTCGGCAACATATTTTCTGGTAGCGGCTGCGATTACACCGAACAGCTGTGTAACGGTGAAAAATGTAGGCATCAATCCGACACGAGATGGTATCCTGCGTGTGCTTTCGGATATGGGAGCGGATGTGACAGTTGAGAAGACATCTGGCGAGATCGGAGAGCCGACTGCTGATGTGACAGTTCGCACCTCGGATCTGAAAGGCTGTGTTGTTGGCGGAGAAGTGATTCCAACTCTGATTGACGAGATCCCGGCGATTGCGATTCTTGCCTGCTTTGCAGATGGTGAGACAATCATCAAAGATGCGGCAGAATTGAAGGTAAAAGAATCCAACCGGATTGATGTGATGGTAGATAATCTGAAGAAGATGGGCGCAGATATCGAGGCGACCGAAGATGGTATGATCATCCGCGGTGGCAGACCGCTTCACGGCGCAGTGATCGACAGCCATTTGGATCACCGGGTTGCGATGAGCTTTGCGGTTGCTGCAATGAATGCAGAGGGCGAGACAGAAATCACCGGCGCTGAATGCGTGGATATTTCGTACCCGGGATTTTATGAAGACATGCGCAAGCTGGTGAAACTGTAGACCGGACAGCAAAATAGACAGATAGATCAAGTGTGCAAAGCCAATACATAACATGGATTTACGCTTTGCAACCAAAATAAAAAGTTCGATGAAACATGAATCGTCTCATCGAACTTTTTATTTCCGGATTCTCAGCAATTACTCCGCGTCAGCATCTTCAGCCTTTGCTTCTTCTACAGGCTCCTCAGCAGCTGCTTCCTCTGACTTCTCGGAATCATCTGGATTAATCGTCACGTAATCACGGTTTGCATCTTCCATCTCAAGATCGAGATCATCTGCAAACAGATCATCCTCTTCGATATCATCCTCGTTATCAAAGATCTTTGGCATTTTGTCCTTGATTGTTGTCTTTACTTTGTTGATCTTT
>ENA-OQEN01000045-OQEN01000045.1-human-gut-metagenome-genome-assembly--contig:-NODE-45-length-42725-cov-2.830180_pt1 | contig 42725 bp, 55 predicted proteins | sample MGYA00242791_ERZ504627 | MGnify/ENA primary metagenome ERZ504627 (study PRJEB26092, sample SAMD00036316) | human gut metagenome | host: Homo sapiens | study: EMG produced TPA metagenomics assembly of... | reverse complement strand
TATTTTTCAATGATTTTTTCGCCGTTTTCCCTGCAATACTTATCGAGATGCGATTTCAGCACCTCTTGTTCGCTCGGGAACTGTTTTTCACAGCCGAAAGCAAAAACCGCAGCAAGAACCATCAAAACCGCCGCCGCAATGCAAAGCAGCCTCTTTTTCATCATAAACCTCCCAATATCAACATATTTGTGTTGTCACATTTGATATTATACCGAAAACATTTACATCCGTCAAGCCTTGCCGAACGTAAATTTTTCATTAATTTACCGTTTCGGAAAAAAGCTGCAAATTTGCACTTGTTTGTGAATATAAAAAAGGGTATAATGCAGACTGAGCGATGCGCAGTGCGCAGCCGCAAAAACAATAAACAAAGGAGCATCTATGGGTCTTTTGGAAATCGCACGCGATTTTGCCGTCGCGAACTGGGACAACGCCATTATGTGGGTTATCGGCGGAATCCTTATTTATCTTGCAATCAAAAAGGATATGGAACCCACTCTTCTTTTGCCGATGGGCTTCGGCGCGATCATTGTGAACCTGCCGGGTTCCGCAATTGCGGCGGACGGCGGAATCATCCGCATTCTTTACGACTGCGGCATTGCAAACGAATTTTTCCCGCTGGTGCTTTTCATCGGCATCGGTGCAATGATCGACTTCGGCCCTGTGCTGACCAACCCGAAACTTATGCTTTTCGGTGCGGCGGCGCAGTTCGGCATTTTTTTCACGCTCTGCATGGCAACCCTCTGCGGGTTCGGGCCGATGGAATCCGCTTCCATTGCGATAATCGGCGCGGCGGACGGCCCGACAAGCATTGTTGTTGCAAACCACCTCGGCATCAGCGCAAACAACCCGGGGCTTTTCAGTGCGATCGTTGTTGCGGCATATTCCTATATGGCCCTTGTTCCGATTATACAGCGACCCGTAATAAAACTTATCACAACCAAGCACGAGCGGCTTATCCGCATGGAATACGAGCAGCGGGATGTTTCAAAGCTGACCCGAATTCTGTTCCCGATCGTTATCACATTTGTGGTCGGCATCGTTGCGCCGGGCGGTCTGCCGCTCATTGCCTGCCTGATGTTCGGAAATCTGCTTCGCGAATGCGGCGTTCTGAATGCACTTTCCGAAACGGCACAGAAGGTGCTTGCGAACCTTATCACTCTCTTCCTCGGGCTTTCCATTGCAGCCACGATGAGCGCGGACAAATTCCTGCGTCCGCAGACGCTGCTTGTTCTGGGGCTTGGCCTTGTTGCATTCGTGTTTGACACGGTCGGCGGCGTCTTTGCAAAATTCATCAATCTGTTTGCAAAGAAAAAGATAAATCCATGATCGGTGCGGCGGGTATTTCCGCTTTCCCGATGGCGGCGCGCGTGGTGCAGAAGATGGGCCTCGCGGAGGATAAGGAAAACCATCTGCTTATGGAGGCGGTCGGTGCGAACGTATCCGGCCAGATCGCATCCGTCGTGGCAGGCGGCGTAATCCTAGGCTTCTTTAAATAAGGGCAGGAAAGGAGAATAACGATGGCTGAATTCATGCTTTTATCGATCCCGTGGGCGGATCGGATGAATAATTTTATGACCTCGCTCGGCTTCATGGGCAAAGGGATGGGCGGTATTCTTGCTGTGATCCTGCTGATCACCCTCCTTGTGGTTCTGATTATGAAAGTGGAGCCGATGATCGCTCAAAAGGAGGAGGCACGCAGGGCAAAGAAGCTGGAAAAGCGTGCGCAGAAGGGAACCTCCGGGCAGTAAAAGAGATAGAACGAAGCAATCATTCATTCGCCCGCCGCCGGAGCAAAAGAGGACTCCGGCGGCGGATTTTTGCATTTTTACACGCTTTTGTGTATACTCGGTATCAGATGTGTAAGAAAGGGTGACGGATGATGATGCCTGCCGCATTTTGGTTGTGGAGGATGACTCCGATATCAATGCGCTGCTCTGCCGGATTCTATCCGGCGCAGGCTACCGGGTGGACAGTGCATTTTCCGGCACGGAGCGCAGCTGCGCCTGCAAATGGAAGAGTATGATCTTCTGCTCTTGGATTTAATGCTTCCCGGCCTTGCGGGGGAGGAGCTGATTGCCTGGCTGCGTGCGGAAAAGATGATGCCGGTGATCGTGCTGTCCGCCAAAGCGGGGCTCGATGCGCGCGTAAACGCGCTGCGGCTCGGTGCAGATGATTTTATCCAGAAGCCTTTTGAAAATGAAGAGGTGCTCGCCCGGGTGGAGGCGCAGCTCAGGCGGTGCAGGCTGTTTTCGCCTGCGCAGCAGTCTCACCGGCTGCATATCGGGCGGCTAATGTTGGATTCTGAAACGATGGAAGCGCAGGCAAACGGACGGAAGCTCGCGCTTACCGCGCGGGAGTTTGCCATTCTGGAGCTGATGATGCGTTATCCACGCCGTGTTTTCACGCGGGAGAACCTGTATGAGCAGATTTGGGGCGAGCCGTATTATGGGGAGGATAACACGGTAAACGTGCACATCTCCAACCTCCGTGCCAAGCTCCATAAGGCAGACCCGAAAGGGGAATATATCAAAACCGTTTGGGGGATTGGCTTTAAAATGGCGCAGGAGGATTGACGTAGCTCGCCCGCAATAGGGGCGGCAGAAGAACAGCTTTGATCTTTAAACTTTCTTTAAGCTTTTTTATGCCTTTCTTGTTTTGAGGGCGGTATGCTTTGTTTAGCCCCTGAGAGATGGGGCGCTTAGAATCAGGAAAGGTGATGAAGGAATATGGCGCAAACTTTATTGGCAACCCGCCAGATCACAAAGCGCTATGGCTCCTCGGTGGCGGTGGATGGGGTTAGCCTTACGCTGCAAGAGGGGCAGATTTATGGCCTGGTTGGCCAAAACGGCGCGGGTAAAACGACCCTGATGCGGATGATGACCGGCCAGACGCTCCCCTCCTCCGGGGAATTGGAGCTGTTTGGTGAAACCTCGCCCCAGGGGATTGACCGCATGCGCGCAAATCTGGGAGCAGTGGTGGAAACGCCGAGCTTCTTTCCATTCTTTACGGCGCGGGAGAACTTAGAATACTACCGCCGCCAGCGCGGCATAGTGGGCAGGGGCTGCATTGACGATGCGCTCCGGCAGGTGGAGCTGGGCGATACGGGCAGCAAAAAATTTAAGGATTTTTCGCTCGGCATGAAGCAGCGGTTGGGGCTTGCGCTCGCGCTGCTGAACCGTCCCGCAATGCTGCTGCTTGACGAGCCGATCAACGGCCTTGATCCGATGGGGATCGCGCATTTTCGCACCCTCATTCAAAAGCTGTGCGAGGAGAACGGGGTAACGGTGCTTATCTCCAGCCATATATTGAGCGAGCTAGAAAGCTTTGCAACGTGCTATGGCTTTATCCACCGTGGCAAGCTCATTGAACAGATTTCTGAAAAGCTGCTGCGCGAGCGCTGCCGGGAGTGCCTGGAGCTCCTCGTGGACAGCACGGAAAAGGCCGCCGTTTCCATCGAACGAGAGCTTGGCTGCACAAATTATGAGATTTTACCAGGCGGCAAAATGCGGCTCTACGAGTATCTCGATGCGCCGGCAAAAGTGACGCATGTGCTGGCCTCCAACGGGGTGGAAATCTCCGGTGTCAACAACCAGGGGTCGAATCTGGAGGAATATTTCCTCTCGTTGATTGGAGAGGAGGGCGGGCAAGATGCTTAACTATATCAGCAGCGAGCTTTATAAAACCTTCCGCCGGAAATATACGAAAATTGCGCTGGTAGTTATCGCGTTGCTTTGCATTGCGGGCAACGCATTGGTTCGCCTGACTTTTTCGATGGCGGGTACGCTGAATTCCGCCTATCCTTTTTATCTCGGCATTATGCTTATGCCAATGTGTTTTGCGCTTTTAACCATCGTAGTAGATGCAGTTTTTTCTGATGAATATAAGTATGGCACGTTGAAAAACACCATTTCGTTCGGCATCAGCCGTGCAGAGATTTATTTTGGCAAGCTGATTGTGGAGATCATCCTGATGCTGGTTACCATTGCGCTGGTGCTGGTGGTTTATACAGCAAGCGGGCTGTTTTTTTCACAGATCGGCGCACATGGGGAGATCGAATGGCAGGCGGTACGCCTCTTCCTGGAGAAAACCGTGCTTTCCCTGCACTGTGGCTCGGTATGCTCGGCATGCTAAATCTTTTGGCGTTCGCCTTCCGCAGCAATACGCTTTTCGGATTTGGCGCAATGCTGCTGTTTTCCTTCCCTGGGCCGGTGCTCGGCCTGATGAGAGGCGTGGTGCCTGAGCTCAGCACGTTTTATAAGCTGACGATCACCAGGCAGTTTGAGCAGCTCACCGGCGGCGCGGGATTTATGCTGGGCGGCCCTGGGCCGGCGGCGCGCCCCGTGGAGCCGGAGCTCATTCCCTGGTGTCTTCTGGTGGGGCTGGCCTGGTTCATAGGCTCCTCTATCGCCGGATACCTGCTCTTCAGGCGCAGGGAGATTAAATAAAATGGAGAAGAGGGCGGTCATTTATGATGCTGGTGACAATCTTATTCGGAGCGCTGGCGGCATTGTTTGCCGCCCTGTTCTTTTTGCAGCGCGCCAATCTCCGCCGGGCGTGCAGAGAGCTTAGGCAGATTAATCAGGAGGGTGGAACCCGCCGCCTGCATCTCTCCTCCCCGGATGGAGAGATGGAAGCCCTTTTTGAGGAGATCAACCGGGCGCTTGACCGGCGGCAAAGTGAAGAAATCCAGCATATGCTTGCGGAGAAAGAATTGCGCCGCCAAATCGCCAATATCTCCCACGATCTGCGCACGCCGCTCACTTCGATTATCGCTACCTACAGCTTGCGCAGGCTGATGGGACATCTACAGAGGAACGCACGCATGCGCTGGAGGTGATCGGCGCGCGCACACGCTCTTTGCAAATGCTCATCAGCGGCTTTTATGATCTCTCTCGGCTAGATGCAAATGAATACAGCCTCAATTTGCAGCAGGTGGATTTGGGCAGGTCCCTCTGTGCACAGCTCGCCTCTTTTTATGATGATTTTACCCGCAAAAATCTCGTGATGCATGTGGATGTGCCGCAGCACTTGCCACTCGTGCTTGCGGATGAAGACGCCGCACAGCGTATCTTTGTAAATCTTCTTCAAAATGTGCTGCGGTATGCGGAGAGCGAGGTGTGGGTTGCAGTGTGCGCAGGCGCAGGCACAACCATAACGACCGTATTTACCAATGACACCAGCTTGGTTTCCCAAGAGGATGTGCCGCATGTTTTTGAACGATTCTATACCGGGGATCAAACGCGCAGTGGGCACAATACGGGAATTGGCCTTGCAATCGTGAAGAGGCTTGCAGAACAGATGGGCTGTGAAGTATCGGCTTCGCTGGCTGGGAACCGGTTTTCAATTTCTGTTTCATGGAAGACGATTTAAAGGATGCTTTTGCAGCGGAAAACCCGCCACAGCGCATCGGATTCGGTGCGCTGTGGCGGGTTGTTGGCGCGCCTTTTGGGAATTTGATAAAATATCTATCCAAATCATCTGGAATCATGTATAATAATCCCAAATAGCACGGCGCAGGTATATATCTGCGAGGCAATGAATTTTGTTTGAGAGGAGCATGATGAAACCGATGAACGTGAAGGAACTGGTGGAAAGGATGACGCTGGAGGAAAAAATTGAGATGTGCTCTGGTGTGGATTTTTGGCATCTCAAAGGCATTGAACGGCTGGGGATTCCCTCCATCATGGTCAGCGACGGCCCTCACGGCCTGCGCAAGCAGGCGGATAAGGCCGATAACCTTGGCATCAACGATTCGATTCAGGCGGTGTGTTTCCCAACGGCTGCCGGCACGGCGAGTTCTTTTAACCGAGCGCTCCTGCGCAGCCTTGGCGAACGCTCGGGGAGGAATGCCAGGCGGAGCATGTGGCGATTCTGCTGGGCCCGGCTGTGAATATCAAGCGCTCGCCTCTTTGCGGCCGAAATTTCGAATATTTTTCAGAGGATCCCTATCTGGCGGGCGAGATGGCGGCAAGCTATATCAGCGGTGTGCAGAGCAAGCATGTCGGCACGAGCATCAAGCATTTCGCCGTGAATAACCAGGAGCGCAGGCGTATGACCGTTTCCGCTGTGACAGACGAGCGGACTCTGCGCGAAATCTATTTTCCCGCCTTTGAGGCGGCAGTGAAACAGGCGCAGCCATGGACAGTAATGTGCTCCTATAACCGCATCAACGGCGTTTATTCCTCAGAGAACGAGTGGCTGCTCGATCAGGTGCTGCGCAGGGATTGGGGCTTCCAGGGCTTTGTCATGACGGACTGGGGCGCGGCGAATGACCGTGTTGAGGGCATCAAGGCTGGGCTGGAGCTGGAAATGCCCTCGAGCGGCGGAGTCAACAGCGCGCGCATTCGCAAGGGCGTTCAGGAGGGGCGCATCAGCGAGGAAACGCTGGATCGTGCGGTGGAGCGCATCCTAGAGATTGTGTTCCACTATGCGGAAAATCGGGATGAAACGGCCGTGTTTGACCGGGCTGCGGATCATGAAAAGGCACATCAGGCGGCGCTGGAAACGATGGTGCTGCTCAAAAACGAGGGCGCGCTGCCGCTTCGGAAGGATCAAAAAATAGCCTTTATTGGTGAATTTGCGGAGCTCCGCGCTATCAGGGCGGCGGCAGCTCGCACATCAATGCCTACCATGTGGACGGTGCCTTGGAGGCGGTGCAGGGCAAAGCGGACGTTATCTATGCCAAAGGCTTCGACACAGAGGGAGATCAGCTTGATGAAACGCTGCTGCGCGAGGCGGTTGCCGCCGCAAAGACGGCTCAGGTGGCGGTGATTTTTGCCGGCCTGCCAGACTCCTTTGAATCGGAGGGGTTCGACCGTAAGCATCTGAATCTTCCGCGTTGCCAAAACCGTGTGATCGAGGCGGTCAGCAAGGCGCAGCCGATACGGTGGTCGTATTGCACAACGGCTCCCCGGTGCTAATGCCTTGGATTGGCAATGTAAACGCCGTGCTGGAATCTTATCTCGGCGGCGAGGCGGTTGGACAGGCGCAGATTGACCTGCTCTTTGGAGAGGCCAATCCCTGCGCGAAGCTAGCGGAAACCTTCCCGCTTTCGCTTGCCGATACGCCGTGCGCAAACTATTTCCCCGGCGGCCCTCTGACAGTGGAATACAGGGAGAGTATTTATGTAGGCTACCGCTATTATGATAAGGCGGAAAAACAGGTGCTGTTCCCCTTTGGGCACGGCTTATCCTATACGCAGTTTGCATACAGCGGCTTAAAGCTCGACAAAACCCGATTCAAGCAGAAAACGGCCTAACGCTCACCTTCCGCGTGCGCAATACCGGCGAGCGGGATGGGGCGGAGGTTGCGCAGGTTTATGTGGCAGATGTGGAGAGCTCTGTTTTCAAAGCGCCAAAAGAGCTCAAGGGTTTTGAAAAGGTATTTCTCAAAGCGGGCGAGGAAAAGACAGTGGAAATCCATCTGGATGAACGGGCCTTTTCGTATTACGATACGCAAGCAAAGGCTTGGCGCGTGGAAAGCGGGAAATATCAGATTCTCGTGGGCTCTTCTAGCAGGGATATTCGCCTGACGGGCAGCGCGCAGGTGCTTGGAACCCCTGCGCCAAGGGGGAACCGGAGGCAAAGAGGTTGCTGCCAACCTATTATGACGGGCGTTTCAACCGCGTTCCGGATGCTGAATTTGAGGCCTTGCTTGGCCATCCGATCCCCCGTTCCTGGCGCGACCCATCTAAGCCCTTTACCCGGGACAACACGATTGACGATGCAAAGAACACGCGTTGGGGCCGCAAAATCATGAAGCTGATTCGTAAATTTGTTAAAATGGACGGCATCTCAACGGACGAAATGGCAGTGGCGATGATCGCGGAAATGCCCATTCATAACCTTGCAACGATGTCACAGGGTGCGGTAAGCGAAGAGATGGAAGAAGCGATCGTGATGCTTTTTAACAATCAGAAGCCTGCCAAGCGTTTGGTCTCCTGATCTCCGGCGCAGTGAATGCGCTGAAAAAAGTGAAACAGCTGCTATAACGAAGCTGCGAAAAGCGGCTGTTGAGATACTTGATCCATAGAGGCAGAGAGGGAAAAGCGCGGCCTTAGGCGGGGGCGCAGGTCATATCCACGCTCTAAAGTTTGTTTTCTAGGAGTTCAAGCGGATTTTTTGAAGGATCTCTTGCGAAAGGTAAGGCGTTTCGCAAGAGGTCCTTTTATACTGCCCTGCTTTTCCGCCTGCCGTAAAAGAATCCCCCGGCAATGATCAGCAGGCATCCGCCCGCATAAAACAGATGTGCCCCGCTTTGCAGGCCGCCCCAGAGTACAATCCCCGCGCCTGCCAGAGCAAGCGCAGGGATCGCCACGCCGTGCCAAAAACCAATGATTTCGCCTTGATTCCAAAGGCGGATTACCTGAACGTATAACACAGCGTAGAGCAGATAACCCATTACAATCGGAATTTCTGAAACATCCGCGTTGGGTAGCCAGGCATATCGTTCACTGAGATAATTGAGCGCAGCCCAAACACAGCTTGCTGTGTAGGCGGGTAAAGCGCGCAAAAATGCCCGCGGCTCAGCAAAGATGCGGGATAGAGGCAGAAGCCCGCGTTTTGCAAGCGCGTGGGGCAGCCGGAGATAGCCCAAAATTACGCCATTGAGCGTGCCTGCCACCGCGATCAGGATAAAGAGCAGCATTACCTTTGCACCAAATGGCCCCAACAGGCGGCCTGCTAAAAAAGCGACATGCCGGTCGCCCATGGTACGTACAGCTTCGGGGCCCAGCAGCTTGATACGCCGAGAAAATAGAGGATATATATGCCGGTGACAAACACAGGTGCAACCAGCAGCGCCCTGGGCATGTTTCGCCGCGCATCCTTTACTTCATGAGAGATGGCGGTGGCGATGACCCATCCATCGTAGGCAAACGCAATTGGCCCGATGGCGGAAATCCATCCTGCCGCGGCAGGCGATTTGGCAGAAAGGCCGATGGTTTCCCCCGGATTTCCGAAAAACAAACCGCAAACAGCGATAAGCAGGAGCGGGAGGAGCTTGAGTGCGGTGGCCGCGTTTTGCAAGATCCCACCCAGCCTTGCGGAACAGATATTCCAAAAAAAGCAGAGCGTGAAAAAAAGGAACCCCACCAGCACTGCGTTTCCAATGTGTCCGGAATGGAAAACAGGCTGCAAAAATAGTGACCAGCCGCGCGGGATACAGCGGCGACAAGCGTTGGAAAATAAAAAAACACCTGAAACCATCCAACGCCGCCCGTGAAGCCCGGCCCGACAAATTCAGCTGCGTAGGCAATAAGCCCGCCCGGCTGTGCGGTGCGCGCCGCGAGTTGCCCAATGCTCAGCCCTCCAAAGATGATTCCGACCGCTCCCAGCAAAAAAACAAGGATGCCAAGCGGTACGTTGCCCCCTGTGGCTATTAAAATATTATCGCTTTTGAAGAAAATGCCTGATCCGATGCAAATGCCGACGATCATGGCAATTGCGGTGGGTAGGCGATAGGTTGGACTGGATTCGGTCATAGGCTTCCTCTTTTCAAAACGGCAGGCGCTTTCTGTTTTTATTTAGGCTGTCCAGAAAATTATATAAAATGAAAGCGATTTCACAACAGGCTCTTATTTGCAAAAGCAAAAAGAGAGCGCGCTTCAAAAGGCGTTTTCCTTTTAAAGCGCGCTGTTTGGTCAGGTTTTGAAGATGGAAAAGAGGGGGAAGCCGTTAGAAATCGAGGCGGCCCAGTTCCTCACCGCTGGAGAGGGAAAAAGCGCAGATTCGGCTGTTGGATAGCGTATAAAGCGTGTCCCCGATATAGGTGCCTCGGCGGATGGAGCTGTCTAACCCATTGCTGTCCACCGCGAGCCGCTCCTGCTTCGTATAGTTGCGCAGTGTGTGCAAAAGGCTGATTTGCCTGCCTTGCAGGGAGAATACACAGTAGGTTTCATCAAAATAGGAGCGAAAATCCTTGCCGATTTCCTCCCGGGCGATCGGGAAGGCAACCGCATTCTCTTCCGGCAGGAAAAGGATGCTTTTATATTCCGAAGGGGCGTCGGTAAACGTGCCGTTTGGCAAGATAAGGCTGTCAACCTCCTGCGGCTTCTCCGGGTGGCTTACATCGAAGAGGGAAAGCTTTACGCCACGTGTCGTACCGTTTTCATCTGCATCCTGCCCGATGCCGAGGAGAAGATTTTCGCCAACTGGATGCAGATAGCTTGAGAAGCCGGGGATTTTCAGTTCGCCGAGGATTTTTGGCGAACTGGTATCGGAAAGGTCGAGCACAAAGAGCGGATCAGTCTGCCGGAAAGTGACAACATAACCCTTTGTGCCGAGGAAACGCACGGCATAGATTTCTTCCCCAGGTGCAATATTGGTAAGAGCTGAAAGCGTTTTCAGGGAGGAATCCAGGATGGTAACCCGGCTGCTGGTGCTGCCGTTTACCGTTTCCGTGGTGGCAATGCGCAGCGCTCCGCCATAGCTGTCGAGAGAAAATTGGTTGAGCACATGGCCGCGTACTCGGCCGGAAACGCTTTTACCAAGGCCCTCCTGTGAGAAGGGGAAGCCAAAAATCGTGGTGTATTCCACATCGTCGTCATATACTGTGGAGGCGGTATAGAGCGCCTGCGTGCTGCAATACACCTCGTTCCCGCTGCCAAGCACGGCTTGGCGGGAAACTGTCTTTTTCGCATCAGCGGTATCCAGCGCGCTGACGACCAGATAGTTGGGCGTTTTTGCGTCCGGAAGGATTTGAATATCCGCCGCGTTGAGCTTTTTGGCGCCGCCCTCCCCCTCGGAGGTGGTAGGAATATAGTCTATGAATGTGCCATTTTCATCTTGCGTTACGGTATACTGCGTGATTAGATAGAGTGTGCTGCCAATCATGCGGGTGGAGAGGATGCCGCCGTCCTGCGTGTAGGTGCGCTCAAGTTTTGGCGCGGAACGGTCGCCGATGTTATAAATCAGGATGCGGGCGTCCCCTTGGTAGACAGGCATCCTGAGCCCGCATATCGCTGCGTTATAGACTGTGGAGCCGGAGGGGGTCGTCAGGCGGCATATGGCGATCAGGCGATTGCCCTGCACATAGAGCTCAGAAACCGTAACCTCTTTGTTGGACTCTTGGGGAATGGAAATTTGAGAGAGCACCTTCATGGAGCCGGCAGGACGGGGCGCGATGATTTGGATCGTTTTGCCCAGAGCCGGCACAAAATAGAGGGTGGAACCGTCATTTTTCAGGATATCTGCTTCCTCCACGCCAGCAGTCTGTATATTGGTTTTACCATAGCCGGTATCTGCCTCGTTTACCGTGGCGCTGTTATTCGTTGCTTGCCCGGCCAGGGCGTTATCCTTTGGAACGTCGTTCATGGTGGGCTTCATGGTGGGAGATTCAGCGGGGGCTTTCATAGCTTCCTCTCTGCCTGCAATAGATTCATCAGCTGGATGGGCGGAGAGATCTTTGAAGTATGATTCTATTTTGGAATAATCTTGCAACACTTCTGTCAAAGGCGCGGAATCCCCCGTTTGGCGGTTGACCACTTCGAGATAGGGTAGCCCCTTCCACAAGGCGATTGCACCGATCACGATGCTAGCGCCGCCGCAGCGGCGGCGACATGGCGCAGGGTCAGGCCACGCCGTTTTGCAGGCTGTGGCGTTTGCAGCCGAAGCCGACTACTGATTTGGGTGGGGGAAAGGGAGGGGGGGAGTGAATTGATTTGATCCAAAGGCCTGAGCGCTTCCAAAAGCGGTTCGGTTTGGCCATTTCGCTTTTTTTTCATCATGAGGACTCCTTTTCTGCGGTCAGGCGAAGCTTCGCAAGGGAACGAGAGAGTTTTGAACGAACGGTACCGGGCGGGCAGGAGAGGGCTTTGGCAATTTCATGGCTTTTGTAACCGCCGATGATAGAGAGCAAAACGATGCTGCGCTCTTCATCACTGAGCGCATAGATGGCCTCCCGCAGCTCCATGGCGAGCATAAGCTCCTCAGAGCATTCGCTTTCACCCAAGCGGCGCGCTTCTTCGAGCGGGGTGGTAAGCCGCCTCTCTTTGACCGCCGCAATGTGGTGCTTGCAGGTGTTGGAAAGGATGGAAAAAGCCAGGCCTTGAAGGATGAGACACTGCGCAGGGCGCAATCCCTGGAAGGCGGCGCAGACAGCATCCTGGACTGCGTCCTCCGCCTCCTCGCGGGAGCCGAGATAGTAGTAGGCAAAACGGTAAAGATCCTGTGCATATTGGCATATAGCTGCCCGAAGGCATCCGCACTCCCGGCCTTTGCCTGCTCCACCAATCGATTTTCCGGTTTTGCCATGAAACGTTTCCCCCTTTACCGTCCCTCGGTATAATAGTGTTTGATAGCAGCACAATTGTTGCATGGCCTGCAAAAAAAATGCTGTGGCAGGTGGACAGGAGAAACCGCTTGCGGACCATGGATGTGGCCTGCAAGCAGCTGACTCTGCGTATCTAAAAACTTCTTATGCGCCAACCGCTGTTTTACCAAACAAAAAGAGGAGCCCGAAGGCTCCTCTCCCCGTCGTTTGAAATACCTAGCAATTTATGCCTCGTGAGGCGCTCCTACCGGGCAGGTGCCGGCGCAGGCGCCGCAATCGATGCAGGTATCCGCGTCGATGACATACTTGCCGTCGCCTTCAGAGATTGCGGAAACAGGGCAATCCGCTTCGCAGGCGCCGCAGGAAATGCATTCGTCAGAAATTACATATGCCATGGATGATGTACCTCCTTCTTTGTTCAGAACCGGGGCGGAAAGGCAGCGGAAAATAAGGCCGCAACGCTTTCGCAAGGTGGTTCCTTGTCTTTCCCATTGTAACATAAAGGACGAAAAAAGCAAGAGCTTGCCACATTTTTTCAGGGCCTCGCCGCCGAAAAAAGGAGAAGAAAAAAGGCTCTTTCATGCGTGCCGGCCGGAGAAAGTTTCTTACGTTTGGAAAACTCGGATATATTTACGAAAAGGCATTTATTTTACATCCAAAATTGTTTATAATAGCAATAAGAGTTTTGCAAGCAATTTGAGAGGAGCGATCGAACGTGAGAAACCATGAAGTAACCCAAAGGCATCAGCTCTTGGATCTAAACGGCCGGCTAATGGAACCGGGCTGGTCAAAGGATTTGGTGCAAGTATACGACAGGAGGGCGATCAAAGCGCCGAAATTTCGCATTAAGGAGTGGGATTATTATCTAGTGCTCAGTGATCAGTTCGCCTGTGCATTTACGCTGTCGGACGATGGCTATATCGGCTTGCAGTCTGTTTCCCTGCTTGATTTTACCAAACCGTGGGAGCATACGGAAACCATTCTGAATGCCTTCCCCATGGGGAAGATGAAAATGCCTTCTACTTCAGCAAAAGGAAATGTGGTATACCGGGATAAGCGGTTGGCAATGGAATTTATCAAAACGGACGGGCAGCGCCGTATCCGCTGTGACTTCAAAAACTTCTGCGACGGCAAGCCCTTCTCCTGCGATATTACGCTGGAGCAGCCGCCGATGGATACCATGGTGATCGCCACGCCGTGGAAGGAAAAGGATACGGCGTTTTATTACAATCAGAAGATCAACTGCATGCGGGCAAGCGGCAGGGCGGTATTTGATGGAAAGGAATACGTCTTTCATCCGGAAACGGATTTCGGCACGCTCGACTGGGGGCGCGGCGTATGGACGTATGACAACCGCTGGTATTGGGGCTCCGGCAATGGGGTTGTAAATGGCAAACCCTTCGGCTTTAATATCGGCTATGGCTTTGGCGATACGAGCGCCGCGAGCGAAAACATGCTCTTTTACGACGGTGTGTGCCATAAGCTTGACGACATTACCTTCCACATTGATAAGAGAGACTATATGAAACCGTGGACGTTTACCTCCACAGATGGGCGTTTTGAAATGGATTTTGTGCCGGTGCTCGACCGCGCTGCAAAAATTGATGTGAAATTGATCGTTACCGACCAGCATCAGGTGTTTGGGCGGATGTCCGGCAAGGCGGTGCTCGATGACGGCACTGTTTTGGAAATTAAGGATTTGATGTGTTTCGCAGAGGATGTACATAATAAGTATTAACAGAAAGGTACTGCGAACGGGAAGCCATCCGGAAGGATTTCCGATTGAGCCAGCCATTCCGTGGTAGCCGCTCGTGCTTGGGGAAGAGGACGGGCGGCTTTTCAAGGCGTGCATAAAGCGTGCAGCACATTTTTACCGGAAGTTTCTTTGTGCAGTTTGCAGGTAACCGGTGGCGAGAATCAGAAGCAGCGCGGCGAGGATCATGGTGTCAGTCATATCGTATCGATTTATCCTTTCAGACTGCCACGGCCTGACACGGACCGTGATGCCTGCCGCGGCTGTTAGGCGGTGCAGCGATATTTCCAGACGGCTTATCGTATCGTATAATAGAATTACAAGAATGTAGATAATTATCGAATAAAAGAGAAAAGGATCATTTAGCGGAGAAAAATGCGGCATCCAGAAGGGCGTAGCGCTCCAAAACCTCAAAGTTTAGGTTTACGCGGGCGGAACCATGGACAGGGTAAGTTGTTTTTAGAGGGCCTATTCTGCCTTCTCGCAGCAACTCCGCGATGGTAAAGGGCAATGCCCCCTTTTTTCTCCCTGTTTTGGCCCCCTGCTGTAGAAACATACGACTACATCAGAGGGGGCTTGCCGATTCTTTTTCTAATCACCAAGAATGGCCCGATTAATCCAACAGCTTATAGGTTTGATAGCCATCCTCGCTGAAATAGACAAACAAATGCTTTTCCACTTCTTTGCCACCTTGAAATTGGGCGTGGACGGTAATGGTAGCTGAACCGAAATCTGCATAGGAGAACGGGCCGCTCTCATAGAATTTGCGGTAATCTTCCGTGGATGGCTCCCAATTGATTCCCGCGCTTTCCTGCGGGCGCAGAACGGTAATCGATTGGCCGGAGGATTGCGGCAGCGGGTCTTTCTCCCATCCCGCGCGCAGAGCACTGAGGACGGCGCGGCCAGAGTCAGTCTGCAAAACGGATAAGCTGGCGCCATCTAGGCTGATTGCTGCGCCGTCAAAATATCGGTCTCGCAAGATTGATAGCTCTCGTCCTTTAAAATCTGCTCGAAATAGGCGGAGTTACCTTGTTGCGCATGTGCAAAAGCTTCCTGAAAAGGGACTTTTTCCGGCAGGAAATATAGGACATATAGCGGGAGGCAGAGGGTTCCTCCCCTGCGTTGGCCGTTTCCTTTAGCAACGTGGAATAGGTTTCCGGGCAGTAGACGAGGCGGCCGTTATCACAGGAGATGGTATAGGATTGGAGGCTCTCCCCACGGATGCCGAGTGCGCTGCGCTGCTGTTTGAGCGTGGATGAGTCGGCGGGTATGACGCTGGTATCTTCATCAAGCCAGCTTCCCCACATGGGCATCTGAAACTCAATATTGGGCTCCAATTCGGTGGCGCTCTCTGGCACAGCTGTGTTGCCGGCGGCAAAGAGGCGGAGCTCTGCGCTCTCAATGATCTGGGGCTGGCGCTCATGAGGCTTCCCCCAAAAATAATAGAGCGTTCCGCAGGCAACCAATAGCACTGTAGCCAGCACTGCGGCAAGGGCCCGCTTGCCGCCAATATGGCGGGGCGCCGATGCGGGCGCCTCAGTGAGAATGGTATTCAGTATATTTTTTCGGTCAGGTAGATGCTGATTCATCGCCTGACGGAATAAATCTCTTCGCTTCATGCAGCGCCTCATCCTCCTGCCATTGGAATGTTTCTTTTAATTGCTTAAGCGTGCGGTACAGACGGCTTTTGACCGTGTTTTCATTGAGATGGAGAGCCTGTGCAATCTCACGAAGGCCCAGATCCTGCGAAAAATAGAGGATAAAAATGCGGAAGGTCAACGGATCGCCATGGGAGAGGAACGCCCAAATTTCATCGCAGAGGACTTGGTCATCTGGATCCGACTCCACATCCAGCAGCTCGCGTTCGATGGCTTCGAAGGATTCCTCCTCATCGTGCGGAGAAAAAACGGGAAGCAGTTTCTCAGCATGCTGGCTGCGCCATAATGATGATAAAGCTCATTACGGGCGATGCGCATGACATAATGCTGTGGATCACGCACGGGTTCTCCTGACCGGCGCAGACGCTGATAAAGGGCCAGGTAGGTGTTTTGCACCAGATCGCCAATGTCCGACGGGGCTGCACAGCGCAGATGATATAGCGCAGCACGGAATCATAGGTTTCTTCATACAGCTTTGTAAATGCGGCATCCAGCGATTCTTGTTTCAACTTCCTCACCCTTTTCCCCCTGCGGACGGGCCGCTTTACAATGGCTCTCTATTCTAGTAGAGTGGTGCAAGGGGCAAAAAGTTGCCCCTTGTTTTATGTTTTGTTTCTGAGCTGTGATTCCACGGATTGAAACGAACGCTTTTTGGAAGCGCATTTTCAGCAGTCTATCCGCCAATTATATTGCTACAGTACTTATACGGCTTTGTATTCCGAGTTATGCAAAAAAACCATGCGCCAATATAGAAGGGGGGACTGTTGCAAAATATTTCATTTTGCAACAGTCCTCCTAAAAAACATTTGAAAGCACGCTTTTTCCATTTCTGCGCATCCTTCTGCATAATGCAACGCGCCCCCCACGCATAAACCGCTTGCGGGCTATGCAAAAGTTCGGATTTCACGTTAAAAAAACAAAACTGCATTTTTTCAGCCTTTGCGGAACCTTTCTATTCTATATGCTGGTCTCTGCGGAAAATCTGTTTTTGTTTTTTAGGTGCAACCCCCGTGTTCCAATATACTGTTTACCCCTGGTTTTCGCTCCTAATCACGGTTTTGAAGCCTGTAAAACAAGCGCTTCCGCCTCCTGAATACCCAGCCCAACCTCACTGGGGTGATGGGCGTCTGATGCGGTTTGAATGCGTACGCCGATGCGCTTCATTTCTTGCAGCAGGGGCGGTTCCATTCCTAGCCGCGCTCCATGCCTGCGGAAAATTCCACTGTTTTGCTCGGCATACATCCCGCTTTGCGCTAATGCAGCAGCCAGCCGCTTATAATAAGGCTCCAGCGAACAGGAGGGAGATGGCCAAAAAGCTTGAGGCTGTCTGGATGGGCGAGGCCATCAAACACGCCGCAGGAGGCCAGTTGAATGCTCAGCTCAAAAAAGCGGCGGTACAATTCGTCGATCTCTATGCCCTTCCATAGCTCCGGCTTGTGATCGAAGGCAAACGCATCAATAAAATGGATACTGCCAACCAAAAATCTAGCCCTAAATTTTTCGTACGGCTTTCCACAAAAGCTTCGCAGCCGGGGAAATAGCAAACTTCTAGTCCGAATTGAATTGGCAGTGGCCACTGTGCCCGGCGAACTTCATTGGCGAGGTGCAGAAATTCATCCAGATCGCGCTTTCCACCCTTGCGGTCCAACCATGCGTCAATAAAATCATTTTGCGTGCAAACCGGCTTGTACATGGGTAAAAATTCTGGGAAGAGGTAACTGTGCTCCAGCAGGTGGATTTCCGAAAGGCCTCTTTGAAGAGCATAGCCAACATATTTTTTTCACCCAGGCGAGGGTATAGGGCCCGGTTTCCAGATGAATGTGGCAATCAAGCATAGCGGAATTCTCTCCTCAGGGCATTTTCTCCGGCGGGATCAACTGCGCGCCGCCTGAAGCAATTCTTCATAGATTTTTTCTTTTTTCACACGGCCGGCGGCGGAGAGGGAGAGATGGTCAAAGTGCAAAAATTCCTCCGCCAGCGTACGCACTTCTTCCAACGTGACCGCGCGCACGCGCTCCATAATTTCATCCGCGCTTTTCACTTCGTTATAAAGCAGCTCGCCGCGGCCCATCTGGGCGGCGCGGGACTGTGTTGACTCCATATTCATAATGAGCCTGAGAGATATTGCTCCTTGGCACGGGCAAGTTCTCGCTGCGTGAGCGACGCGGCAAAACCGTCGATAATACGGAAAACCTCCCGCAGCGCCTTTTTTTCATTGCGCGGCGAAAGCGCCATATCAACGCCGAGGATTCCCGCCTCGAGGTAGGAGGCGGAGAAGGATTCGATTTCATAGACGAGCCCCAGCTCTTCCCGAATGCGCTGATACAACCGGGAGGAGGAAGAGGTGCCGAGCACCGACATGAGCAGGCGCATGGCAAAACGACGGTCATCCTGCGCGCCGATTCCGGGCATCGCAAGCGCGAGCTGCGTTTGTTCAAAATCCTTTTTACGAAGCGTCAGGCACTTACGGTATTGTGCGGGGCTGGCCTGCACCGGATTGCCGCTATTGGTCATAGGGCCAAAAAATTTTTCACACAGCCGCACGATCTCTTCCCGGTCAAAACGTCCACACACAGCGGCCACCATACGCTCCGGCGTATAATAGCGGCGCATATGCGCGCGAAGGTCATCCACTGTTAGGGAGGAGACGGTTTTTCGCTCTCCCAAGATGTTGGAGCCGAGCATATCCCTTGCCAAACACCGGCATAGAGATTATCCGCGCAAAGATCCTCCGGGCTATCTTCATACATATGTAGCTCTTCGAGGATGACACCACGCTCTGTTTGCAAATCTTTCTCCAAAAGGGCGGGTTGTGTGAGCATATCGCAGAGGATATCAAAGGCGGTGCCGACATGCCGGTCGAGTGCCCGTGCATAAAAGCAGGTGTATTCTTTTGTGGTGTAGGCGTAAGCGCGCCGCCGATTTCATCCATCTGCTCAGCAATGGCTAAAGCAGACCGGCGGGCTGTGCCCTTAAAAAGCATATGCTCAATAAAATGGGAAACGCCTGCGGTTTGCGGCGTTTCATAGCGGGAACCGCTCCCGACCCAAATGCCCATGGTGGCGCTTCGCGCCCAATCGACGGGTTCCAGGATTATGCGAAAGCCGTTTGGCAAAGTAATTTTTTCCATATCAATCTACCATACCTTTCTGGATCGCCCAATATCAAAGCAGACCCGGCCAGGTGCAGAGTTGCAGAGCAGATTCTGAAATCTTCCGTTATGCACAGGTTTGCAGTTGGATTTTGGCCCTCTAAATTTGAAAGACAACTCTTTCATGGAATATGCCGATCAGGCAGATTCCCTTTCGTTATGAATTGGGGACAGGTTGCCTTTTGTTACGAGGCAAGGCAAGAAACAAAACAAGGCTAACCGCAAGCACATAGAAGCAGGGGGTACGCACCGTTGCATGAGAGCAGTCAGCTAATGGCTATTACTTTATATTATACATAATTTCGAACAAAAATCAAGTTGTCAGCCCTGCTGGTAACAGTCGAATTGACGAAACTTTCCAATCGATATGGGCGCTATATAAAATTGTTATCAATTTGTTTTCAATTGAAAAGCAATTATGCTTTGCTTTTTTCATACAAATCTGATACACTAATAGCCGTTATTTGAAAGAAACAGGAAGGGAGGTTTTTATGCTGAAAAGCACAAATAAGCATGTGGGCATTTTTTCTTTTATTGGAAATAATATTTTGATGTTTATTTTTACATTGGCGTTTGGTGCACTGATTACCTCGCGCGGAATTGATCTGTCGGCCGTAACGCCGGCGAAGATTTTTTTCTCCGCAATGTACATAGGCCTGGTGTTTGTCGTATCCAGTGTGTGCGGTTATCACAATAATCGCGGCGGGCTGATTGCGCTGCTGCTGGTGTCGCTGTATCCAATCGTCGGAACGATTGGCTCCACGATGGCGGCGCAGGCGGGTGTGAGCTTGTCCGGGGCGGCAGTGCCGTTTTATTTTGTGTTCCTCCTAGGAAGCACGCCTTTAATGCCGGTGATGGCGGCGGCCAACCTGACACGCCTGTATGGGGTTGAATTGCTGGCGGTGTTTATTGCGCAAAGCATTTTAATTGTGGCGGTATGGTTTGCAGCAAGGGCATGGCGCAGGATGAAAAAAAAAAAGTTAGGTATTGATGAAAAGGCCGATAATGCAGTTAAGGTTCATGAAGAATTTCGTTGCCGCCGGTAGGAATACCGGCGGATTTTTTTGTTGGCGGCAAGTGATTTAAGCGGGCCGGGTGATGCATCACCCGGCCCGCTTTGTTGCAGGCGTCGCTTTACGCGCCCTGTTCAGATGGGTGGTCGAACTGGCTGTTGTAAAGCTTCGCATAAAATCCGCCCTTTGCCATCAGGCTATCGTGCGTGCCCTGCTCCACAATGTCGCCACCCTGCATGCAGAGGATGAGATCCGCATCGCGGATGGTGGAGAGCCGGTGCGCAATGATGAAGCTTGTGCGCCCTTCCATCAGGTGGTCCATCGCCTTTTGAATGAGCAGCTCTGTACGGGTATCGACGGAGCTGGTGGCCTCGTCAAGGATCAGCACTTTCGGGTTGGAGAGGATGGCGCGCGCGATGGTTAGAAGCTGCTTTTGGCCTTGTGAGACGTTGCTCGCCTCCTCATTGAGTACCATGTCATAGCCGCCGGGCAGCGTTTTGACAAAATGATGGACTTGAGCCGCTTTCGCAGCCGCAATGACTTCTTCATCGGTTGCGTTGAGGTTGCCGTATCGGATGTTATCTTTAATCGTGCCGTTATAGAGCCACGTATCCTGTAGCACCATGCCGAATATGGAGCGCAGCTCGTTGCGTGTAAAATTGCGGATATCATATCCGTCAATGAGGATCGCACCTTCATTGACATCGTAGAAACGCATGAGGAGCTTCACCATCGTTGTTTTACCGGCGCCTGTCGGGCCGACAATGGCCACCTTCTGGCCGGGCTGGATATTGGCGCTGAAGTCATGGATGATGATCTTATCCGGCGAATAGCCGAATTTGACATGGGCAAACTGGACGCTGCCCTGGATGTGAACGAGGCTGTCGGTATCCGGCGTATCGTCATCCGGGTTAATGTGCACTACCGCTTGCTCCTCGCTTTCCTCCGGCTCCGCGAGGAATTCAAATACGCGCTCGGCCGCCGCTGCCGTTTGCTGCAAAACGTTGCTGGAGTTGGCAAGTTGGTTGATCGGCATGGTGAACTGCCGAACATATTGCATAAACGCTTGAATATCGCCTACGGTCATCGCACCGTGCGCCGCACGCCATGCGCCGAGAATGCAGACGGCGACCCAGCCGAGATTGCCGATAAAATTCATCACAGGCATCATGATGCCGGATAAAAACTGTGATTTCCAGGCGGATGCGTATAGGGTGCCGTTGTATTCATCGAAGGTCTTTACGGCAGCCTCTTCGCCGTTGAAGCTTTCATTACGGTGTGACCGCCATATATTTCCTCCACATGCCCGTTCACATGGCCTAAATAGGCCTGCTGTTGCGCAAAGTATTTTTGAGAGCGCTTGACAATTTTTCAGGATGAAAAGGAAGGAGAGCGGAAGAATGCAGAGCGCTACAAGCGTGAGCTGCCAGCTAATGGAGAGCATCATGATGAGGATACCGAGGAAGGTGGCGGCGGAGGTGATGATTTGCGTGACGCTCTGGTTGAGCGATTGGCTCAGGGTATCGATATCATTGGTTACGCGGGAGAGCACTTCGCCGTGGGTGATGCGGTCAAAATAGCTGAGGGGCATACGGTTAATCTTCTGCACAATATCGTTGCGCAGGTTATAAGTGACTTCCATCGTGATGCCGGTCATGATCCAGCCCTGCCCATAGGAGAAAAGCAGGCTCGTCAAATACAGAATCAGCAGCGTCAGCAAAATGTTCGCAATCGCGCCGAAATCGATGCCGGCGCCCGCACCGGTGATCTTGCCCATAATGCCGTTGAAGAGCTCTGTGGTCGCATTGCCGAGCACCTTTGGACCCACGATAGTAAAGATGGTGGAGGCAACGGCAAAGAGCATCACAAGGAGCAGGCGGAATTTATAGCGGCTGAGATAGTGAAGCAGCTGCTTCATTGTGCCCTTGAAATCTTTCACTTTCGGTTTGCCATGCGCTGCGGCGGCTGGGCCGTGTCTCATTCCAATTCCTCCTTTGACAACTGGGATTGCGCGATCTCGCGGTAGGTCGGACAGGTTTCAAGAAGTTCCCGATGCGTCCCCTTGCCGGCAATGCGCCCTTCATCGAGCACGATAATCTGCTGCGCATTCATAATGGTGCTCACGCGCTGCGCGACGATCAGCACGGTGGAGTCGCCGGTGTGCTCCTGTAATGCGCGGCGCAGAGCGGCGTCCGTTTTGAAATCAAGGGCGGAGAAGCTGTCGTCAAAAATATAGACCGGCGCTTTTTTTGCAAGCGCCCGTGCGATGGAAAGGCGCTGCTTCTGCCCGCCGGAAACATTGCCGCCGCCCTGCGCAATGGGCGTTTTCATCCCCTCCGGCTTTTCCTGTATAAATTCTTGCGCCTGGGCAATAGCGGCGGCCAGGGCAAGGTCGTCTTCGCTTGCGTCCGGCGCGCCGTAGCGGAGATTAGAATCAATATCACCGGAGAAGAGAACGCCCTTCTGCGGCACATAGCCGATTTTTGCCCGCAGCTCGTGCTGCGGAATTTTGCGCACATCCACGCCGTCGAATAGGATTTCACCCTGCGTAACGTCATAAAAACGGGGGATCAGGTTAATCAGCGTTGATTTTCCGGAGCCGGTGGAGCCGATAAATGCGGTTGTTTCGCCTGGCTTCGCCGTGAAGGAGATATTACTAATCACATCTTCATCCGCATTTTCATAGCGGAAGCAAACGTTGCGGAATTCGATTTCCCCACGCGGATTTTTCCAAGGGAAACGGGATGCTCTGCATCGCGCACGGAGGCTCAGTGGCGAGCACTTCGTTGACGCGGTTAACGGATACCGCCGCGCGCGGCATAAGGATGAAGGTCATACAGATCATCAAAAATGCCATGATAATTTGCATCGCATACTGCATAAAGGCCATCATATCGCCTACCTGCATGGTGGCCTGTTCGATCTGATGCCCGCCGATCCAGACGATCACGAGACTCATCACATTCATTAAAAACATCATTGCAGGCATCATAAAAGCGGTTACGCGGTTAACGAAGCGATAGTTGCGGGTCAGGTTGCGGTTGGCGACCTCGAAACGATCCTCTTCATAGGACTGCGTGCCGAAGGCGCGGATTACCATCATGCCGCTCAGGTGCTCGCGCACGACAAGATTCAAGCGGTCAACCAGTTTCTGGACAAGCTTAAATTTTGGCATGACAATCGAATAGATCACGGCGATAAAGCCGACCAGGATCAGCACGCATACTGCGATAATCCAGCTCATGGAAGTGCTTTTCGATAAGGCCATCACCACGCCGCCCACGCCGATGATCGGTGCATACAGAAGCGTGCGCGGCACCATGACGAAAAGGAACTGGATTTGCGTGATATCATTTGTCGTCCGTGTGATGAGAGAGGCGGTTGAGAATTGGTCAAACTCCCCATTGGAGAACGAGGCGACCTTCTGAAACACATCGTGGCGCATATCGCGGCAAATGCCTGCGGCGAAACGCGCTGAGCAGAAGGTGACGCCGATGACGCAAAGCACCATACCGAGCGTCATAAGCAGCATTTTAAGCCCTGTGACGAGGATATAATTGCGCTCAATACGATCCGTGTTGACGCCAAGCTCCCGATAGAGCTGCTTTGTCATCACAATACCCATCTGTGAACCGATGGAACTGTCAGTCTTTGCGGCGGCTGCTGTGCCTGTTCGAGCACCTGTGTTGGCATGGCCTTGATGAGCGCTTCCATCGCATAGAGCTTTGACAGATCGGTATCCGACAGGTCGGTCTGATCGGTGGAAATCGTCTGGCCGCTCGCCTTGGCCTGCGCTTGCATCAGGCTCATCAGGGTAGACATGCCGCGGCCATAGGCTGCGGCCGCGGCGGAGGGGTCTTCTGCGGAGAGGACGGCAATCGCCTCTGTTTTTAGCAGGGGATATGTCTCTATATACTGCTGCGCCTCCTGCGTGCCGGGCTGTATGGTTTTGTAGCTCGATTCCATCTGCGCTTTGTCCCCTGTGGTCATCAACGATTCAAAAAATCGAGCCCTTTGCGGCTGATGGCCTTTGGCGCTTGCTCAGAGATACCACCCTGCTGAATCCCGACATTGACAATATCGGACATCAGATTCGGCAGATTCAGATCGCATGCCGCCTGCACAAAGAGCAAAACAACACAGATCAGAATGGGAAGCACATAGGGCTTTGCATAGTGCAAAAGCTTTTTCATTCGATCACCCTTTCCTTACAGCGCGCCCACGCGCACTGCCTCCGGGTTTTCTCCGGATAATAGTTAACATGATTAATTGATATTATAGTAGCTAAAATGGAACTGTCAAGATCAAAAGATGCAATCGTGGATTCTTTTACAAACCGTTCATAATAGAGCCATCCTTTTCATACAAAATCCATTTATTTTTATGCTTGACAAGTTGGGGACAAAAGGATAGACTAAAATTAATTAACTAACGCAATTAATTTTGGCACTGGGGGCGTTCTGCATGGATGGAATGGAATATCAGTTGATTGAAGCGGTGTTTGAAGCGAAGCACAGCCTGCATCGGGTAATCCATTTTGCCAAGGTTCCCCGCGGCACGTTCGCGGCGCTGTTTTTGATCGATCAGATGAATCGGGAGCCGCAGCAGGAGCGGGCCATGCCGGGCGTGACGGTATCCATGCTCAGCGATCGGCTTCACAATTCCCGCCCGGCGGTCACACGGCTGATTAATGATCTGGAAGAGCAGGGCTATGTTGTCAAACTCACTGCAAAGCAGGATAGCGCTTTGTTTACCTAATGCTGACGCAGGAAGGGCAGGCGGTTCTTTGCCAGGCAAAGCATGCTTTTTTCACCGCGGTTCATGAAATTGTGCAGATGCTTGGGCAGGAGGATTCCCGCGAGCTTCTGCGGCTTTTGCGGCGGATCGCACAGTTGCAGCCGCAGAGCGGGGATACGCAACCCGCACCTGAAGAAATGGGTGCGGTGGAATAAGCTTGATAGGAATGCCGGCAAAAAAGAGCCGTTGCAAAATGCTTTTCATTTTGCAACGGCTTTCTTGATAAAATTCTAGTTACTCCAGCTCTTTCAGAGCCGGCTCCTCTTCCTTCGGCACACGGACCTGCGCATCCTTCACAATTCGAACCTCCTTGCGATGGATGGAAACCGGGGCGGCGTCCGGCCGCTTATGAAGGCGGATCTTGAGCATCCCGGTCAACAGATTGGCATCGATCACAACACCGCGGCCCTCTTTGGTATCCACAATCGCGCCATTTTTGGGCGTAACACGCAGAAGGTGCTCATATGCATTTTGCTCATATTTCAGGCAGCACATCAGCCGGCCGCAGGTGCCGCTGATCTTGACCGGGTTGAGGGAAATTCCCTGCTCCTTCGCCATTTTGATGGAGACGGATTGAAAATCGCCTAAAAAGGTGCTGCAACAAAACGGACGGCCACAGATGCCTAAGCCCCCTAGCAGCTTTGATTCATCGCGCACGCCAATCTGCCTGAGCTCGATGCGCGTGCGGAAAACGCTGGCGAGATCCTTGACCAGTTCGCGGAAATCAACGCGCCCATCCGCTGTAAAGTAAAACATGATTTTGCTTCGGTCGAAGGTGTATTCCACTTCGACGAGCTTCATCTCCAGCTTATGCGCTGCGATTTTTGCAGGCAAATTTGAAATGCATCTTTTTCTTTAGCGCGGTTTTCCGCCACAATTTTTAAATCTTCGGGCGTGGCGGTGCGAATGATCATTTTCAGGGGCTTTACGATCTGATCCTCCGGCACCTCGCGGTTTTCCATTGCCACCTCGCCGCATTCAATGCCACGCGCCGTTTCCACAATTACAGATTCCCCCTTGGAAAAGGGCTTGTCATCCGGGTCGAAGTAATATACCTTTCCAGCGCCTTTAAAACGGACGCCTACAATTTCGGCCATATATTTATAATTCCTCCGTTACAAAAATCTATCGTTATTTCCCAGCGGCGCGCCTGAGCGTACTGCACAGCCGCGTGATGAGCAAATTTTGATTGGCGTTACGCAGCAAGCTGTGGTTTAAGCTGCTGATTGTGTCGATCACGGCTAAAAGCCTTTCCTGCGTGAGCGCCCCTGCGAGGTAAGCTGCCGTTTCATCCGTCGGCTCCATTCCGCAGCTGATGCGCGCCGCCTCTCGGAAGATCAGCATCATGCGCGCAAGGCACAAGGCAGTCAGCTCTTTATCCTTTTCAAGCTTTCCGGTCAGGGAGAGTAGTGGGAATTCAGCAGCAGCGGCAACCGCCCGCGCCATCTGGTCAGAAAGGTCGTTTGCCTTCTGCTCCTTTTTGCCTGCGGCGGCCGTGAGCTCCTGCGCGGGCGAATCCAGTGTAAACGTAGTCACCCGCGATAGGATGGTGGGCAGCATTTTTGTTTTGGAATCACAGGCCAGAAGAAAAACTGCATAGGCGGGCGGTTCCTCCAACACCTTTAGCAAGGCGTTCTGCGCCTGCGGGGACATCGACTGTGCGTTAAGCAGCAGATAGGCCTTATAGGAGGCCTCGTTGGGCAGGATAAACACATCCTCCCGCACCTCCCGCACTGTTTCGATGTGAAAAGAGCGGGCTGCTTCGCCGCCTTCCGCCTCGAAAATATCCGGGTGCGCCTGGGCAGCAGCCTTTTGGCAGGCGGCGCATTTGCCGCATGGATGCTCGCCGGACGAAGTGCATACCAACGCCTGCGCGATCAAACGAACCAGGGTTTTGCGCTCCTGCGCTGAACCGCCCTCAATAAGGACGGCATGCGGGAACCGGCCCGCCTCCAAAAGCTGTGCAATCTGCTTGCAAGCCTGCGGGCTTGCGCGAAAAGAACCAAACTTCATAGCGCTCCCTTGCTTTACAGCTTATAAAACTGCGCCACATCCAGCACAAAAACCGTTGCACCGCCGACCGTGATTTCGACGGGGGCGGACATGAGCGGCTCATTGATGTAGGTGGAGGCAGGTTGGACGAGCTGCGTGCGCTTGCGGCTAAAGCGGCCGATGAGATCGATCAGCTCGGAAACGCGCTCATCCTCCACGCCGATCAGGAGCGTGACGTTCCCCGCCCGCAGGAAGCCGCCGGATGTGGAAAGCTTGGTGGCGCTGAATTCCGCGCGGGTAATCTCAGAGAGCACGGCGTGACTGTCATCATTATTGACAATTGCAACGACCAATTTCATAATAAAGCCATCCTTTCACGAAATCGCTGGGATGTGAATGATTAGGTTGAACTGTGGCCCAATAGCCACTTACATTATAATGCACCGCGCACTATTTTACAACTTCAATCTCTAAAATACCAGATTGCGCCAGCAGATCTGCGCATTCCGGGGTGATGCGTTCACCTGGCATGATGGCCGGAATTGCGGGCGGGCATGGGCATGCGGTTTGAGCGGCAATTCGGCCTTGCGCCATGCATAGCGGGAGCCGCACCTTCGGAGAAAGGAGCGCTTCGCGGGGCGATGCAGCAATAGGCGGCGGGGCGGGCAGCAAAGAGGAGGGGGAAAAGGGCTCGCCCACGGGCATCGTTGTCAGCGCCGCCCGCAGTTGGGCAAAATCTTTCTCGGTATTGAAGGGAGAGAGCAGCAGGATCAGGAAGGCCTCATCCGCATATTCCACCTCGATCCCCGCACTGCGCAGGTGCAGGGCGGCCTGCTTCCCGCTGACGCCCGCGTGCGCGGTATTCCAGACGAGATGGAGCGGGTCGCACAGCCCTTCCGGTGGAAGGAAGCCGAGTGTTTGGGCATAAGCGTTGAGTTCGTTTGCCTGGGCTGCTGTTTTGGCATAGGCTGCTTTCCCCTCTTCCTCCAGCCACGCGCGGCACAGGTCGAGCGAAAGCAGGATGGGGAAGGAAGGGCTTGTGGAACCGAACAGTGCCATTGCAGCCCGCACCTGGGGCAGATAGCGGCCGCTCCCAATCTGAAAATAAGCGCCGCCCGTAAGCACGGGCAGTGTTTTGTGCGCAGAGTCGGCGCACATCGCAGCCCCTTGGGAAAGCGGATGGAGTTTGCGGTCGAGGAAGAAGAGATGCGCGCCGTGCGCGTTATCTACAATCACGGGCACATTGTATTGTTGTGCCGCGGCGCAAATGGCGTTTAAGTCGCTCATCACGCCGTAATAATCCGGCGTAGTGAGGTAAACAGCCTTTGCGTCCGGGTGTTTTTGCAACGCTTTTGCACATCGTCCGCCTGGATTCTCCCGGCAAGGCCAGGCCCGGCGTCTTGCCGGGGCCAAACCCATATGGGCGTAATGCCCAGCAGTGCCATCGCATGAACCGCGCTGCGGTGAACAGTGCGGCCCATGACGACCGTTCCCCCCAGTGGAGCGGCAAGGCGTAGCATAGCCTGGATACAAAGCGTGCATCCGCCTGCGGAAAAAAATGTGCCTGCCGTGCCAAAGGCTTTTGCCGCCGCCTGTTCTGCCAACAGGGTGGGGCCTTCCGCGTCAAAAAGGCTACCAGTGGAGGGGAGCTCTGTCACATCGAATATGGCAGCTTTCCCAACGGGGCAAGGCAGCCCGCCCGGCCCTTGTGCCCAGGCATATGGAGGCTGACCTGTTCTGTTTGCCGGTGCCGCATCAATGCCTCATAAAGCGGGGCGCAAGCGCTCATCTGGGATCCCCACTTTCTGCTAAGGATTCGGATTGAGACCTTCCATTCAGGGGAGCGGAGAGTAGTTTCAGATTTCGCTCAATCACCTTCCTGCCGCGCCACGCATAGGCCATGCCCTCGAGCGGGCCATTTTCGACAGCTGAGGCATGAAAGGTATGGGCGAACTCCGTCAGGGGCCGAATGGCCGCTTGTGCGTTCATCGGGCAAGTGGTCTGGCAGATATCACAGCCCCATGCACAGCCTGAGCGGCGGATCAGAGCGGCTTCCTGTTCGCTGAGAGAGCCTTTTCGTTGCGTCAGAGCGGACATGCATTTGGATCGATCCAGCCCCTTGCCGGTCAATGCGCCGGTGGGGCAGGCGGAGATACACCTCCCACAGCCAATGCAGGGGCGGATTTGATGCGGCGGGGCGTCGATTGGCAGCGTTGTAACGATCTCCCCAATAAATACCCATGAACCGTAGCGTTCATGGATTAAAAGGCCGTTTTGACCGATGCGGCCAAGCCCGGCCAATGCGGCGGCGCGCACCTCCGGAATTGGGGAATTATCGGTAAACGGCACGAATGCTTCTTCGGGAAATGCCTGCTCTAGAGCCGATACAGCTCGTTTGAGGTATTGCGGCACGATTTCGTGATAATCCCCCACCGCGGCATAGCGGGATAAGTTCCCGCCCTGATAGGCCGCTTCCTCCATTGCGTAGGGGAAAAGAGCCACGAATATGGATTTTGCATCCGCGGGCAACCGCTCCTTTGCCCGGCATTCAAGAATCTGGGGGCGCAGCGGCTCAAACGGGCAGCATCCAAAAATCGGAATGCCGGCGCAGGATAAAATCGTTTTTATTTTTGGAAGCTGTTCCATCGTGTGGCTCCCCTTTTCATTGATTTGTATGCCTGTTATATGGTTTGGGATAAAGCGATCATCAAGGGCATCGTCAGAATGGAGAGGAAAGTGATTACGGCAACCACTTTGGAAGAAAGCCCGGTATCACGACCGTATTTGGCGGCGAACATGACGGTGTTATTTGCTGTGGGCGCGCTCGCGGAAATGATGCAGGAGGTCAGCAGCGCGCCGGTGACGCCGCACAGGCGGAAAATCAGCAGCATGAGGCAGGCAGCACAAGCAGCTTGAGCGCGGCCGCCAAATAAATTTTTTTCTCCCGGAACATCGTTTTTAAATCCGTGTTGGCAAGATAGGTGCCGAACATGATCATCGCCATTGGCGTGTTTAGCCCGGCGATAAAGGAGATTGGATCCGCGAGGACAACGGGCAGCTTTACCTCCAGCAGGTAAAGCGGAAGGCCGATAGCAACGGAGATCGTGCCCGGGTTGAATAAAAGCTTTTTCCAATTGAAATGCCTCCCGCCGGACATCACGCTACACCGTGCGTAAAGCAGACAACGTTGAAGGGGATCAGGCAGGCAGAGCAATAAAACACACCGGGCGCGCCGAGCAGCGCCTGCGCCATGGGCAGCGCCATATAGCCGACGTTCCCATAAACGCTCGCGTAGCGGTAAATGGCGTTTTCCTCACGGTTCCCCCCGCGAAAAAGAAGGGAGATCAAGATCGCAGCGCCATGCATGGCAAACCCGCAAACGGTGGAGACCAGCAGCGCGGTGGCGTTTTCCGCCGTCAGCTCCATGGAGAGGAAGGATTGTGTGATGATGGCAGGTGTAACGATATAAAAAAGGAGGTCGTTCGTCATCCGAGCGGCCTTTTCTTTATAAAGCCCGGTTTTATCTGCAAAAAAACCGACGGCGATCATGATATACAAAATAAGCACCTGCTGCGCGGCAGTCGCCATATTTTCTAAAAACAAAACAATTCCCCGCTTTGCAAGAAGAATTCAAAATAAAAGAAAGGCGGGCTTTTGCCCGCCCCAGAGGTTATGTTTGTTAGGCGACATCTCCAACGTCAATTTTTCGCATTGCAAAGGCTCCCTGGATCAGGACAAACAAAATCAGCAGCGATGCCATCAGATCGCACAGCTCAAAGGGAGACTGCGCGGCAAGCTGAGAAGAACGGCCGATGACAACCATCACCAGGCGCGGTACGGAGCAAGCGAAGCCAAACAAGGCGGCCGGTAATCCATAGCCATACAGGCTCCACATTGCGCCGCGGTCATCTACATGTGCGCAGATCCGTGCAAAATTCAGGAAGAATAGAAGCATTGCTGCGAGCATGAATAGTTCTAACAGGAGATCGGAAATATTTTTAAAATTAATCGTGCGGGAGAAACGGAAGATCATGCGCGCCATAATCCAACACAGCGGCGCAACAGCAAGCAATTTGAATTGGGAATAGTCCAGCTTGCCTGTAATATAGTGATAGCCGAAAAAGAGAAAAAACACACAGCTAAGCACTGCAAACAGCACTTCAAAAATCAAGGCAAAGCCGCCGGTTTTGATGAGGTAAAGGAATAGGCTCGTGTTTTGCTGTATCACAAGCGCGTTGCGCTCCGAGAGAATATTCAGGAAGTTTTCGGTTTGAGAAATGGCATCCACCACCAGCGAAACAGCGAAGAGAAGCGATACGGTGCCAAGGCCGATATTTTTCCGTTTCCACAGCCGCACAGGTACATCTCCGCTCAAATAGGAGATTACCACCAGCACAACCGTGCATACGGCGAGCAGAATATACAGCGTGGGGATCGTGGCGCTATGACCGGTATAAAAGCCGGTTTCCGGCTCGATTAGACGCATCAGCTGATAGGTGCGCAGCGGCAAAACGGCCACCAGCCCGCGGCGAAAATACATAGAACGGCCATCATTGGGATAGATTCGAAACGCCCTTTGAGCTTGAGCTTCATAAATCAATCACTCCTGCTTTTTGATGCGGAACAAGCCATTGTCATATGGTTCCGCGCAAATGGGATATGTGTTATAAGGTTTGCGTTCAGGTTTGTTTGCCCGATCCATAACTGGGCCAGCCGGTTGCCCGGCTCAGGCCGTTAGATCCGCTCTTCTGTGGGAACATAAACCGAAGAGTGCGGCTGTGCCTCCGTGCGCTGTGTGATTGGGGTGTAGACACCGGGGAGAGAAACGCTTTTGTAGGCCGGGCGAATGATCCGGCCGCCGCTGATGAGCTCTTCCATCCGGTGTGCAGCCCAGCCGGCCATGCGGGCAACGGCAAATAGGGGTGTGAAGAGATCCACAGGGATGCCGAGCATCCGGTATACCAAGCCGGAATACAGGTCCACATTGGCGCACACACGCTTTTTGTTCCCTTTCTCACGGGCAAAAATTTCAGGCGTTAATCGCTCAACCAGCTCGATGGAACGGAACTTTTCCTCAAACTCTGTGCCGGATGCAAATTTACGAGCCTGTTCCTTAAGCAGCACGGCGCGCGGATCAGAGAGCGTATAGACAGCGTGCCCCATGCCGTAAATCAGGCCGCTGTGGTCTCCAGCCTGCTTATGAATGATTCGCTTGAGAAAATCGGCCACCTGACCCTCATCCGTCAGGTCGGATATCTCTTGCTCCATGCAGTCCAACATTTGGGTTACCTTGATGTTGCGCCACCATGGCGGGGGCCTTTGAGGGAGCCGATGCCTGCGGCGATGGCGGAATAAGTATCTGTTCCGCTGGAGGTGAGCACCCGAGTGGAAAAGGTGGAATTGTTGCCGCCGCCGTGTTCTGCATGCAGCATCAGGCACAGATCCAGCAGCTTTGCCTCTTCATCGGTAAACTTCCGGTCAGAACGGATGGAGTTGAGGATAAATTGAGCGGTGGTATGTTCCTTTCGGATCGGATGGATGTACATGCTCTTATGATAATAATGCCGGCGTTTGACCTGATAGGCATAGCTCATAATGGTTGGAAGCTGGGCAACGAGCTGGATGGATTGCCGCAAAACATTTTCAATGGAGATATCATCCGGCTGCTCGTCATAGGAATAGAGGGCCAGCACGCAGCGCGCCAGCTTATTCATGATATCCGGCGAGGGCGCCTTCATAATCATATCCTCAATAAAATCTTCCGGGAGCTCGCGGCACTGGGCCAAGGTCTGCGTAAAGGCTGTGAGTTGCGCCTGCGTGGGCAGCGTGCCGAACAGGAGCAGCCAGGCAACCTCTTCATAGCCGAAGCGGTCCTCCGCTTCGCAGCCATGCACCAGATCGAGCAGATCTATCCCGCGGTAAATCAGGCGGCCGGGCACCGGTACGCGCTCTCCGTCGCTGACATAATAGCCCTGCACGTTGCAGATACGGGTGAGCCCCGCCATAACGCCTGTGCCATCTTGGTTGCGCAGGCCGCGCTTGACGGAATAACGCTCGAAGTCGGCAGGGTTGATGGAGTTATTTTTGCCAAGCTCCTTGCATAAATTGGAAAGAGAATCGTTGGAAAGGGGGGAGATATAGTTTGCCATTGGCATCACCGCTCTAAAAAATATAATCGTTCATAATATTGTATAACGCTGACAGGGTAAAGTCAAGGTTTTCAATGGGAGCCTGCATAGGTGGGCTGGCGTGGAGCAACCTCCACACGCCGCCCCTGCGATTGGGAAAGGATGAATAAAATGCGCAGATATGGAGTTTTGTGTATGGTACTGCTGCTGATTATGGTGGTTACGCCACTGCTGGCGATGGGGAGAACGCCGCTCAATTCCGGACAGCCTCTCTCCTGGAGATTCCGCCGGAGAAGGGCAGAAGGGGCAGGCGGGGGAATCGGGGACGATGAAGGTGCTACGCGCTTCCAGCAACCGAGTGGAGACAATGAGCGACTTGGAATATGTGATCGGAGCAGTCAGTGCGGAAATGCCGCCAACCTACCATACGGAAGCGCTCAAAGCGCAGGCGGCTGCCTGCTACACCTTTGCGCTGCGCAGCCGCAACGAGCAGCTGAAAAAGCCGGACGACGCGCTTTCCGGCGCCTATCTCAACGACGATAGCTCACAGCACCAGGGCTTTATCAGCAAGGAGGAGAGCCGGGAAAAATGGGGCGACAAGTTCGACACCTATTATAAAAAAATCAGTGAGGCCTGCGAGGCAGTCGTCGGCAAGGCGATCGTATACGATGGAGAGCCAATTGTCGCTGCTTTCCATGCCATATGCAGCGGGCAGACGGAGAGCGCGCAGGTGGTTTGGGGGAAGGATCTGCCGTATCTCCAATCTGTGCAGAGCACAGGAGACCGGCTTTCACCGGACTATGCTTCCACACTTTCTCTCACAAAGGATCAATTTAGCACAATGGCCAAAAAGCTGGGCGAGGTTTCTCTGGAGGATGACGCATCCAAATGGTTTGCAAGCCCGGAAACTTCCAAGGCGGGGACGGTTACGGCCATCACCATCGGCGGGCAAAAGGTGACCGGGCAGCAGGTACGTGAGGCCTTTGGCCTGCGCAGTGCATGTTTTACCTTGGAATATAAAAATGACCGGTTCACCTTCCACGTCAGAGGCTATGGCCACTGCGTGGGGATGAGCCAGTATGGCGCGGATTATATGGCCCGACAGGGCAGCTCCTGGGAGGAGATCGTTCAGCATTATTACAAAGGGGCGGAGATCAAAGAACTGTGAACCTACTGATCAGACTTTGCCAACACCTGTTCCATCCGGGTCATCAGGCTTTTGCGTGCGCGGGAAAGCTTGACGCGCGCGAGCTTCTCCGAGCAATTGAGCAGGGCCGCCAGTTGGGCGGTGTTGCAGCCATGGGCATATTTTAAAGTAAGCGCGTAGCGGTAATCGGGAGGCAGGCAGCGGATCACTTGCAAAATCGTTTCCTCCTGCTCCCGGCGCAATAGCAGCACGTCCGGACGATTCTCCTCATCCTCCGGGTCGGAATCCAATTCCATCATCTCTTCTAAAGACGATTCCTCCTGGGTTTTGTTGCGCTTGCGCTTCATATCGTAGGAAATATTTTTAATGACCGTTATCAAAAATGCGATCGTTTTGTGCTCGTCTGACTCGTCAATTTTATCCAGCAGCTGATGATACGGATAAATGTTTCCTGCACGGCATCCTCCGCAAGGTGCTCGTCAAACAGAATATTCTGCGCCGTATATTTCAGGCAGCGTTCATATTGGTGGAAGAGACGTTCAAATTTATCACGCTCCTCCTGTGTGTCAATGAGAGAAAGGTAAAGGTAAGCACGCTGCCACCTCGCTTGTTGTCTGAGTAAAATCCGGGTGTTTAACAGGCCGCTTCGCATTCGTTTTGGCATGGATTATTTTAGCATGCTTCCCGGGAGAAGGCAAGTTTCGAGTGGAATAAATCCAATTCGACCAGTTTTGGGGGCAAAATAAGGGCGCGCTGCAAATGGTGGACATACCTGCTTTGCAGCGCGCCAGTTTTATGGCGCATATTAAGTTCTTTTGCTGAGAATCCTGGCGGAGTTCAGTACGGCGAGGATCGTAACGCCTACATCGGCAAATACAGCCGCCCACATACCTGCAAGGCTCAGCGCGCCAAGCAAGAGCACAATACCTTTTACGAGGAGCGCAAACGTGATATTAAACCGAATGATCCGCATGCAGCGGCGGAAGAGGACGATTGCCTGTGGCAGCTTAGAGGCTGATTATTCGTTAAAACAACGTCGCCCGCTTCGATAGCCGCATCTGTGCCGAGCCCCATTGCAACGCCGACATCCGCGGCGGCAAGCACGGGGGCGTCATTGATGCCATCGCCGACAAAGGCGGTCACGCCGCTCTCCCGTTTGATCTGTTCCAGGATCTCCAACTTTTCCTCCGGCAGAAGGCCGGCGTGGTATTCGGTAATCCCGCACGCTGCTGCCGCTTCTCTGGCCGCTTCCTCATGGTCGCCTGTGAGCATAACAATCCGGCTGACACCCAGCGCACGCAACTGCTTTACCGCAAGGGCGGAATCCTCCCGCAGTTTGCCGGAAACAGAAACGGCTCCCAAAAGCTGCCCTCCGCGAGCAACATACACCATCTCGTTTGGCAGAGCGGAGATATCCACTCCATGCTCCTGCATGAGCCGTTTTGCACCGCAGAGGATTTCTTCTCCATCCGCGATCACACGGGTGCCACCGCCCGGCGTTTCTGAAAAATTGCTGATCCGGGATTCCTCAATTTCTCCAAAAGCTCGGAGATCGATCGGGCTATCGGGTGTTTGGAGCGGCATTCAGCGAGCGCCGCCGCCTCTAAAACCGCTTGCTCGGAAACACCGTTTACCGCGGCGATATGGGTGACGGTAAATTGATCGGTGGTGAGAGTGCCGGTTTTATCAAATACAACGGCTCCTGGCTTTTCGAGAGTTTCGATATAACAGCCGCCTTTGACGAGAATGCCACGTTTAGAGGCGGCGCCAACCCCTGCAAAGAAACCCAGCGGAACGCTTAACACAAACGCGCACGGGCAGGAGCTACGAGGAACACAAGCGCGTTATGCGCCATTCCTTCCAATCGCCGCCGAGCAGAGGGGGGACGATGGCGAGCAGAGCTGCCAATATTACAACGGCAGGCGTGTAGATCTTTGCAAATTTCGTGACAAGCCGTTCCGCTGGCGCTTTGCGCTGGGCGGCATTTTCTACCATATCAATGATCCGGGAAGCGGCGGACTGTGCATAGGAGTTAACGACCCGCATCGTTAGGGTTCCTGGGCCGTTAATCATGCCGCTGAGCAATTCAGATTCCGGCCCGGCATTTTGCGGGGCGCTTTCGCCAGTAATGGCGGAGGCGTCCACCGTACTTTCGCCGGAAAGCACCACGCCATCGAGCGGGATGCGCTCAAAGGGCAAAATTTGCAGTGTTGCGCCTACTTCCACCTCTTGCGCGGAAACTTGCTGCGTGGCGCCGTCCGGCAGCAAAAGATTGGCGGTATCCGGCCGGATTTCAGATAACGCGGCGATTGATTTGCGGGAGCGGCCGACTGCATAGTGCTCAAACAATTCTCCCACGCCAAAAAAGAGGGTAACGGCGGCAGCTTCCGCAAAATCGCCCATAAAAGAGGCGGCGACAACGGCAATGGTAACAAGCAAATGCTCATCTAAGCTGATATGGCGTAGGCTCTTGACGGCGGCTGCAAAGACCGGCCAGCCGGCGAGCAAAATGCTCGATATGAAAAGAATGGGAGAAAGGATGGCTGGAGCGGCAGGAATTTCCCGGCAGAGATAGGCTGTCACGAAGCATATGGCTGAGGCGATCACAGTGCCGATCTGCCACTTTCCCTCAGCCTCGCTGTGCGTATGACTCCGGCCCTGTTCCGAATGGGATCCGGCTCGATCGCCGGAAAGCTCAACTGCTACACAACCCGGCTCCACACGGCTGATTTCCAGGTTGATCCGGTCTACTAATTCGCGGGGCTCTCCCTTTGCTTTCAAGGTCAGGGTAGCGGTTGGAAAGTTTACGCTCACTTCAGAAAAAGTGTCGATCGCAGAGAGCCGTTCTTCAATTTTGGATGCACAGCTTGCGCAATCCAGGTTATTCAGTTTATACTGCCTGCGGTTTGTCATAAGGAGATCGCTCCTCTCTTGTGTAAAATGTGCTGTAGCCCCGCGGCAAAGATAGAATGGACGTGCTCGTCATCCAGCGCGTAATACATTGTTTTGCCATCGCGCCTGGGGCGAACCAAGCCGGCGGTGCGCAGAATGCGTAGCTGATGGGAAATGGCGCTTTGCCCCATGCCCAGCAGCTCTGCCAGGTCGCATACGCACAGCTCATGATCGAGCAGGGCACTAAGAATACGGATGCGCGTGCTGTCCCCAAACACTTTAAAAAGCTCGGCTACATCGTAAAGGACTTCTTCGTCCGGCATTTGCACACGCGTGCAGGCGATAAGATCCTCATGTGTTTCCAGCTCGGCGCAGCAGTATTCCGGCATTTCCGACGGTGTGGATAAAGCGGATTGTTTGGGCTCCATTTGGCTAGCTCCTTCTAATCAAACGAATCAAATAAAGTATTGTATTGCATAATATAAACATATGAACAACTATTCATACGTTAATATTAATATACTCTACTGGTGTGAAAAAGTCAAGCGGGAATGCGGATTTCTTGAAATGTTTTTGCTGCATTTCTTTTTAAAAAGAGAATATTCAAAAATCGATCCGGTTTCTGTGCTCCCGTTTTGCTTGTGGATTGCAGGGAGCTGTGTTATAATAGCTTCAAATATTTTGTTTGAAGCATTGGAAAAATGTCTGTCGGCGCAAAACGCTCCTGCCGCGATGCGGCAGCGCCATTTTCAAAAAGAGTATTTGTACATATTGGTATAATAACCTCACGAATCTCGAGCTTCGGAGAACATGAAAACATTGGGAAAATGCCTTCCGCAGAGCGGCAATGCCAATTTGGCGGCATAGGAAGGCAATTCAATGTGATATACTCATCAATTGCCGGTTGAAACCGGCATCAGGGAATAGGGGACGGAATATGCCTATATTAAAGCAAGCGAAGCGCATCGTCGTGAAGGTCGGCACTTCTACGCTGACCTATGAGACGGGCAAAACAAACATCCGCCGAATGGCAAAGCTCGTCAGTGTGCTGTCCGACCTGCTCAACTCCGGGATGGAGGTTGTGCTGGTGACAAGCGGAGCAATCGGCGTGGGCGTTGGAAAGCTCGGCCTGCGCGAGCGACCGGACGATACGCCGGGCCGTCAGGCAGCGGCAACCGTGGGGCAATGCGAGCTGATGTTTATGTATGATAAGCTTTTCGGCGAGTATGGGCACACCGTGGGCCAGCTGCTTATCACGCGGGGCGATATTGAAAATGATTGCCGGAAAACCAATCTGGTGAATACCTTTGAAAAGCTCTTTGCCTATGGTGCGATTCCAATCGTCAATGAAAACGACAGCGTAGCTGTGGAGGAGATCGTCTTTGGCGATAACGACAGCCTTTCGGCGATCGTGGCGCGGCTTGTGCATGCGGATGCCTGATTATCCTCAGTGATATTGACGGCCTGTACGACAGCGATCCGCACAAGGATGCGGACGCACGCCTGATCCCAGTGGTGGATGAGATCGATGGCCGAATTCGGGCATTGGCCGGCGGCAGCGGAACACAGCGCGGCACCGGAGGCATGGTGACAAAATTGCATGCCGCAGAGCTTGCCACAGAGGCGGGGATTGATACGATTGTGATGAACGGCGACGCGCCGCAGGATTTATACAAGATATTGGAGGGCCGACAGATCGGCACATTTTTTAAAGCGAGGAGGAATCGGGAATGACCGCATTGGAACAATTAGGGCGGCGGGCAAAGCAGGCGGAGCAATTTTTGCGCACGGCTTCCACTGCTAGTAAAGATCATGGCCTAACACAAATTGCGGACGCTTTACTGGAACATACTGCCGCGATTTTGGAGGCAAATGCGAAGGATATTGCCAATGGCGAACAGGCGGGCATGAGCCCTGCTTTGCTTGACCGCCTCCGCCTGAATGAGGCCCGTATTGCAGGCATGGCGCAAGGCATGCGAGAGATTGTTGCTCTGCCGGACCCGGTTGGCAGAGTGCTCTCCGGTGGGAACAGGCCGAACGGCTTGCAGATTGTGAAAGTGGCGGTGCTCTCGGCGTTGTGGCAGTGATTTTTGAAGCACGCCCAATGTAACGGCGGATGCGGCGGCGCTGTGCTTAAATCCGGCAATGCGGTGATTCTGCGCGGCGGCAAGGAGGCGATCCATTCCAACCAGGCGATTGCTGCGTGATGCGCGCCGCATTGGAGCAGGCGGGGCTTCCGCAAGATTGCATCCAGCTCGTGGCGGATACGTCGCGCGATTCCGCCAATGAGCTGATGCGGCTCAATGCGTATGTGGATGTATTGATCCCCAGGGGCGGTGGCGGGCTGATCCGCGCAGTGGTGGAGCATGCAACCGTGCCGGTGATTGAAACAGGTGTGGGCAACTGCCACGTTTATGTCGATCAGGCGGCAGACTTGGAAATGGCGGCGGAGATCGTTTTCAATGCGAAAACCTCCCGCCCCTCGGTTTGCAACGCATGCGAAAGCCTGTTGGTGCACCGCGGGATTGCGGAGCAGGCGCTGCCGCTGATCAAGCGCAGGCTTGATGAAAAGCAGGTGGTTCTGCGCGGGGATAAAGCGGCCTGTGCAATCCTGCCTGGCATAGAAGCCGCACAGGAGGCGGACTGGAGCACGGAATACCTAGATTATATACTATCGGTGAAGGTTGTCGGCAGCATCGAAGAAGCGATTGCACACATCGGCCGCTATGGGACCGGGCACAGTGAATGCATTGTAACGCAAAATTACAGTGCTGCGGAGCAGTTTCTCAATGAGGTGGACGCGGCAGCGGTTTATGTGAATGCATCCACCCGGTATACGGATGGCGGAGAATTTGGTTTTGGCGCGGAAATCGGCATCTCTACCCAAAAGCTGCATGCGCGTGGTCCGCTTGGGCTCAGCGAGCTGACCAGCGTGAAATATAAGATTTACGGCGCAGGGCAGGTTCGCTAGTCGGAACTGCACTGCGATCACAACAGGAGGATTTGCCCATATGGATACAAAAGCAAGGCCGTCCCGTAAAAAGAGAAGGTCCTGGGCGTTCCCGCTCGGGTTGCTCGTTATCGTGTTGGTGGTCGCCGGAGTGGTGGCAATCGTCGGCGCGGGTGTAAGCGGTGTCAAAGGCGTCGTGGAACGGCGCGAGAATGCGATGAAAGAGGAGTATCAGAAGTTTATTGCTCCTGTCATTATGAATGACCCGTCACCCTTCGACGATCTGAGCCAGGCGGATATCGGCCAGCTGATGGAGGCTGCCGTCTGGTCCCTGCTGCGCAGTGATCCTGATCCGGATCGTTATCCGTATGAAGAGGGGGGCTATATGGTTATCCCGCAGGCGGATGTGGAAAAACAGTTTGAATACTTGTTTGGCACAGAGGTGAAGCCGCAGCATGCGACGATTACCGGCTATGGCTATGAATTCCCCTATGACGCGGCGACGAAAACCTATCATATCCCGGTTGCAGGCGTTGATCAGCTTTATACGGCTCAGATTTATGAGATTGAGAAAAAGGGTGCAACAACCTATCTGACCGTCGCTATATCGCCGGTGGGCAGTGGGTACAGGATGCAAATGGAGATATTGTGGCCCCTGAGCCGGATAAATATATGAAGATCACGCTGCGCGAAAAAGGCGAATCCTATTATATCAGCGCAATACAGGCAACCGATCCGCCAGAAACGGCAGCCACCAAGGCGCAGCCGTCTGAAACGGAGGGAGAAACGGTCAGCGAGGCTCCTGCCAGCTCTGAAGGGGCTTCCTCTACTGCGGCGGCAACCATTGCTACCGCACAGAGTACTGCCGGGTAAGGGGTGGTAAATTAAAAAGGGTGCACTGTAAAAATAAAATTTTGCAGTGTACCCTTGAAAAATGCTTGCGGGCCTTGCGTTTTTTTGGCCTATATTTTTACCCTTTAGGCGGTAAAGCATGTTTTTAGCCTCCTGCGTTGTTTTTTATACATTCTGTAGCAGGCACACGGCTTGCAGGTGTTTTTGCGGGCGGGGAGAGAGCGTGCTTTGTGAAGCGCTGAGCGAAGCGGCATTATGCGCACGCATCCCCTTTTGGCCTGAATTAATAGGAGCTGACGATATGTTTAGGCTTTTACTTATTCTACTTTATGTGCTGACAATCTTGAGCGTTATATTTTTTGAAAGGAAGCAGCCGAATGAAGCGCTGATGTGGGTGCTGATTGTCAGTTGTGTTCCATATGCCGGGCTTATTTTTTATTTGGCGTTTGGCAGCACCTCTGCAATCAAGATGACCCGGTATTTCCGCAGCAAAAGGCTGCGAAAAAACATGCCCCTTTTGCAAAGCCAGGGTGAAGAGAACATCGGCACCATGAGTGGAATCGATGCCGATGTGGCACGGTTCAATTACCATTATAATGACGCACCGCTGTGCGCTTATGAGAAGGCTGCCTTTTATACAAGCGGGGAAAGCCATTATAAACAGCTGTTTACTGATATTGAGGCTGCGCGGCAAAGCGTTTATTTGGAATTCTATACGATTCAAAACGACAGGGTCGGGCAAGCACTGCTATCCCTTCTAACGCAAAAGCAGAAGCAGGGCGTGGAGGTGATCGTTTTATGTGATTTTATCGCCAATCTTTCCACACCGGAAGCCCTGTTCCGCCCTCTGAAGCAGGCGGGCGGCACGGTAAAAAGCTGAAGCCTTATGTTAGCCATTTTAGAAGCCATCGAAAGATTGTGACGGTGGATGGTGAAATCGGCTATATTGGCGGCATGAATATTGGGGTCCAATATGCGAATGCGCAAAAATCAAAACCCCATGGAGAGATACGCAGGTGCGTTTCACAGGGGACTGTGTGCATGCGCTTGAAAATGAGTTCCTCCTGGATTTGTCTACCGCTTTAAACGGTCGTTTATTTCGGCAAAGTTTTTTCCTCCCTTCGCCTGCGGGAAGTGAAGCTTCCCGGGCAGGTGAAAAACCTTTGCCAGTTTGTGACCGGTGGAGTAGATAACGATAAGGAAAGCATCAAAATGTGCTATATGAGCATGATTCGATCGGCACAACGGCAAATACGGATCCAAACGCCGTATTTTATTCCGGATTGTTCCATCCTCGACGCATTAAAAACCGCAGCGGCCTCTGGCATCAAAGTTGATATTATGATCCCAGCGATCAAGGCTAACTTTTTTCTGGATCCGGTAACGAATTATTTTGCCGCCGAGATGATGGAATATGGGGCGCATGTTTATAAATATAACGGCTATATCCATGCAAAGACTATGATCGTAGATGATGAGCTTTGCTGCATTGGCTCTGTGAATATGGATATGCGCAGCTTGTTGGTGGATGATGAGATTTGCGGGGTTTTTTATGAAAACGGATTGGTGCAGGAATATAATGCAATTTATGAAGAGGATCTGCAGCATACAAAAGAATATGTTTTAGAGGAGTTTGAGAAGCGCAGCATCTGGACGAAGCTCTCAGAGCGGATTTTTATGCTGTTTACACCGCTGATGTAAATATTATGATTTTGTTTGATGAATCGGTTGCCTGTGTCGGGAGCAATTTTTTGAATCTATCAATTAAAGGGGATGCCGCATTTAATCTGCAGCGTCCCCTTTGGCTTGCTATGCTATAATTTATGTTATTCTTTCCTGAAACTTGTTGAGCTTTCAGACAAGCTTCATAGAGATGTCGAAGCTTTGACAGAGTGTGTCAGCGCGCCGATGGAAATGATATCCACGCCGGTTTCCGCAACGGGACGCAGCGTTTCGAGCGTAATACCGCCGGAGGCCTCGATCAGGCTTTCCCCTTCGCCATTGCGACGGCTTTGCGCATCGCTTCAAGGCTCATATTGTCGAGCATAATGATCTCCGCGCCCGCGTGCAGGGCCTCGGCCACCTCATCAAGATTGCGGGTTTCCACTTCAATTTTACC